>Ga0268299_1000309_pt1 | contig 170693 bp, 129 predicted proteins | sample NOBtaG_FD_193484 | JGI IMG/M metagenome (GOLD analysis project Ga0268299, IMG submission 193484) | Activated sludge microbial communities from bioreactor in Nijmegen, Gelderland, Netherland - NOB reactor | ecosystem: Engineered > Bioreactor > Aerobic > Activated sludge | place: Netherlands... | reverse complement strand
TCTTGACGACACGTCGAATTCGAGTTGCAGTAGCCATCGGGCTCCTCCTGAAAAAAGACTTTGGTCAGTCCAACTTCAGAAGGATGCCCCGCTTTTCAATTTCCACAAGATTTCAGGCTACCTCGATCGCATTGATGTCGGTGTAATTAAACCAGATCTTTCCCTTCTTCATATTACGGATCGTCTGTCGTAGATCGACCGGAACGCGCTTGCCGACATGTTTGAACGCGCTAAGAATGTGACCAGGTCCGAAGTTGTCGAGCGAAACCGTGTTCTTGAGGTAGTAGCCTAGAACCAATACCTGCTCCATATCATTTGCAGGTGCTTTTTTGGCAAAGAACTCCTTCAAAGCTTGCTTTCCATCGGGAACAAAGTCGAGATCTGGCACAGCGACGATCCCGGCATTTCGATCAGTCTTCTCGCCTTCCCCGCGCTTGCGGCGGTTCGAGCCATTCTGACCCGATTCTGACTGGTCAGGCTGCTCCGTTTCAATAACGTCGATCGCATCTGTGAAAAGATTGGGCTCCGGGTCTACCGCGGTCGTCGCTCCGCCCCCCTGACCGGCAACTAGGCGATGCTGTGGGTTGGGCACGCCTTGGTTCGGTTTGCTCACAGCGGTAACAAGCGTTCGAAGCCCTTCCTGAAGACTGGTATTGTTACCATTGATCTCCACGTAGAGAATTCGCATCCCACCCCTGTCAGTGCCGCCATCCTGTTCCTGGTTTCGTCGTGCCATGTTTTCTCCTTATTGGGAGCTTGAGTATGGCAATCCCTGTGCCAGAAGAATACCGATCATTTGCCGAACATTATTCGTCGAAATCAGTCGAAAATCAGCAGCTACAAGTCGTAACTACTGACAAATTGGCAGGCGGCCTCGAGGGGTGTGCCAGATTTGGCACGACTGTCAATCGAATGAATTTCGTCCGTCCTGCGGACGGTAATGTACTCGGGTAAATCGCTCACCAATGAATGAAGTCACAGGCTACCATCGCGCGCCCTCCGGGCGAAGACGCGGGCCGCTCGCGGCTTCCTGTCGAACGGATATGCGTCCATCCGCGCGAGCGCGGAGCAAGTATCAAAAATAGAAGCTAGTCCAACCCCGGCCCATGAGGTGCCGCGCGATGAACAGTCCTCCAAACCCCTCAGCCACTTGGCCCCTGACCGCCTCGGCCCCTCTGATTCACTTCCCCCGCCTCGTTTTTCAAAGACTTACAAACGAAATCCCCCGAAACTTTCCACCCCTGTTCGGGCTTGCACCGTCGCTGATTCACTTGTCTCGCTTTGTCGCCCAATCTCGCCTCACCCGATTCGCCCGGTGTCACAGGGATCGCATTGACCAGACCCCCTCGACCCCTTGCCGAGCGGCCCGGGCCCCGGGAAGGTTACGGAACCAGCAGGTCCACAAATCCCTGGGTGTCCCTGCTGTCGACGTTGCCGTCGGTCAGGATGTCGGCGTTGAGAATCTCGCAGGATGGATAAGCGGTGTCATATGCCGTGGCATCGAGCAGCGCCAGAACGAACGGGTCCACGTCGTCCATGTCGACGGCGCAGTCGCAGTTCATATCGCCGTGGTTCGGGCACGGGACCAGCGAATACGAATACGCCGCCCCGGCGCTTTCAAAACTGTTGTCCGCCTGGTTGCCGTCGGCCCCGACGGCGCTGCTGTCTTCCAGCGGCGCGGCGACGGCGGACCTCAGTCCATCCAGCGTCACCGCGTGTCCGAACTCGTCCTCCGCTTCGCGGTTCGACGCCGTGATGTAGTGCGCGTGGCTCCAGACGGATCCGGCCCGCTCGAAAAGATACGCCGCCCCGGCACCGGTCGGAGCCGGAACCCCGGCCTCGATGCCGAGCTGGGCCAGCCCGTCGTTCTCAAACGGCGCCCCGACCAGGACGAGGTCGCCCGACACGGCAACCGAGGCGCCGAACTGGTCGAACTCGTCGGTGTTCGACGCCTTGAGATAGGCCTGCTGGCTCCAGTCGCCGCCGCTTCGGGCGAACACATAGGCAGCGCCGGAGTTGACGAAGCTGTTGTCCGCCTGATGGCCGTCGACGGCCGTGGAGTTGCTGGCTTCGCCGACGGCCCCGACCACGGCGGTGTCGCCGGCCAGTGCCACGGAGTAGCCGAACTGGTCGAATGCCTCGGTGTTCGACGCCTTGAGATACGCCTGCTGGGTCCACACAGCGTCGCTGCGAACAAAGACATATGCGGCTCCGGCGTTATCCGCGCTGTCGTCAGCCTGGTTGCCGTTGACCCCGGTCGAGTTGCTCGCTTCGAAATACGCGCCAACGACGACCGTATCGCCGTCCGCTGCAACCGCCCAGCCGAGCTTGTCGGCGATCCCGGTGTTCGACGCCTTGAGATAGGCCTGCTGCGACCAAACGGCGCCGCTGCGTGTAAAGACGTAGGCCGCGCCGGAACCGGATGCGCTGTTGTCGGCCTGATTGCCGTTGACCCCGGTGGCATTGCTGTCCTCGTGTGTGGCCCCGACGACAATGGTGTCGCCCGAAATCGCCACGGAGCAACCGAACCGGTCGAACGAATTGGTGTTGGACGCCTTCAGGTAAGCCTGCTGCGACCAGACCGTGCCGCTGCGCACGAAGACATAAGCCGCGCCGGAAATGGACGCGCTGTTATTGGTTTGAAGACCATTCACTCCCGTGGCGTTACTGTCCTCGCCGAGCGCGCCGACGACGAGCGTGTCCCCCGAGATCGCCACCGACGAGCCGAACCAGTCGCTTGACTGCGTGTTCGACGCTTTGATGTAGGCCTGCTGATTCCATTCGCCGCTCTCGTAGACGAAGACGTACACAGCCCCGGAATCCGCGGCGCCGTTGTTCGCCTGATTGCCCCCCACGCCGACCGCGCTGCTGTCCTCCTCCCACGCGCCGACGACCAGCGTATCGCCGGACACCGCGATGGCGTGGCCGAACTCATCGCCCGCGCCGGTGTTCGAAGCCTTGAGATACGCATCAAGCGACGGAGCGCCGAGCAGCCGCGCCGGTACGTTTTCCGGGGCATGCGCTTTCGCGCCCATGATCTCAAAGACCGGCTCGCCGGCGCGGCAGCTTTGCCGGCTCGACGGGGCGCCGGGCAAGAGCAGTATCAGTCCGGAAACGAAAAGCGTCATTCGCGTGAGCAACAGATGATCCTCAAAGATGCCCGTGCCTTTCCGAGATTTGGAAGCCTTAGTGTAACAAAAGCGGCGGGGCGTTTTCCAACTGCATGTGCGACAGGACCCGGCCCGCGTGGTTTTGTCGGGAAACCGCCGGTTTGCAGTGCCTAAAGTGAGCCGGTATCGGACATTGAACGTCGGCGGTGGGGAGGGTATGCTCTTGCACCATGTCCACACTGGGCAACAAGACCTGCCGCGTTATCGTCCCGTTGTTGTCGGCCTTCGCGCTGACCGGCGGGCCCGCGCTGTCGACGGCATGGGCCGCGTCGCACGACCGTGCCGTCATGCTCGCAGCCCTGCAGAAGGCGGCCGCGAGTCAGCACGAATCACCGAAGGACGCCGGGCAGGATTCCGAAGAGAGTCACAAGACGCCGCCGCCGTCAACTTCGTGTCTCGTCGCGGCGGGCGCAGCCAAGCCGGTCGATCATCAAGGCTTGTCGGCCGGCGCGGCGATCCTCTGTTCCATTCTCCACGATCACGACACCGAAAGCCCGGGCCAGATGGTTCCGCGCTTTTCGCGGGTCATCCCTTCGTCACAACATTGTCCGGCTTATCTGTCGCACGCCCCTCCGGTGTGCTAGCGATCTGATCGGTGACCCGAGTCGGCCGGCCTCGCGCCGTCGATCATCACCGACAACTCCCGAAAAAAACTCAGAACGACAAGCGGCAGGCGGCCGATCCGAAGCGATCGCCGCGGCATCGCTTGGTTTCCCGTCAGTAGAAAAAGCGTCGATTGGTTATTTGATCGTTTCAGAAGAGATATTCTCGCAGGTGCCCCGATGAGCGAACGTGATTTGTGGTGGAAGATTGTGTTGGTCGGTTTCGTGGCCGCTCTGGCTTTTGCCACGGTTTACCCGCCGAAGGACAAGCTGAAGTACGGCATCGACCTCGCCGGCGGCTACAGCTTGCTGTACGAGATCGACGACACGGGCCTTGAGGGCGCCGAGAAGGCCGACCTTTCGGAGCGCGTGATGCGCGTGCTTCGCGAGCGCGTTGACCCGCGCGGCGTGTTCAACCTCGTCTGGCGTCCGGTCGGTTACAACCGACTTGAGATCCAGATGCCGCGGCCCAGCGATGAGATCGTGAAGGCCCGCCACGACTACGAGAAGTATCAGGGAGAGATTCAGGCGACGACGCTTCGCCGGACCGACGTTCTTCGCGCCCTGTCGAAGCCCGCGGCCGAGCGGCCCGCGGCGCTTGATGCGATGGTGTTGGGCATCAGCGCGCGTCAGCCCCTGTTGACGGCCGCGGCCGCCGCCTATGACACGCTGCAAGCCGCCCAGTCGGAATACGACCAGCGCGTGAAGACGATCGAGGCGGACAATCTCACCCGAGAGGACATTGAGGCCGCCGTGAAGAAGCCTGCTGCCGAGCGGCAGGCGGCGCTCGACGCGCTGGTCGGCGGCATCCCTTCGAGAAAGGACCTTCTCACCGCCGCGGCGAAGGCATGGGACGAAGTGAGCGCCGCGCAGGCCACCACTCAGCCGGCCGCCGGGACGACGCCGGCTTCGGCCGATACCCTCGCCGCCCTGCACGCCAAGCAGACCGCATACGACGAGGCGATCAAGCAGGTCCTCGCGGCCAATGTGGACCCTGACAAGATTTCAGAAGGAATGACGATCGACCGCGTTGTCGAGCTCGAGGAGAAATTCGACGCCGCGATGGGCGAACTCCTGGCGACAAACATCGATCTGGGTCAGTTGCAGCTTGTGCTCGATGCCAAGCCGACCGACAAGACGCGGATCGATCAACTGGCCAAGATCAAGTCGGACTATGCCGGACTGACGGAGACGATCGACGGCATGTTGACGGCCTCGGATCGCCTCAAGACGCAGCGCCGCGGCGAGGGACGTCTGGAAGACCCGGCCGACCTCCAGCGACTGCTGCGCGGGGCGGGCGTGCTCGAGTTTCGCATTATCCCGATGCGCAACGACGCCAATTCCGACACCTTTGCCCGGTACATCGAACAACTCAAGACGCGCGGTCCGCGACGGATGCCCGGCGAGGAAAATTACCAGTGGTTTGAAATTGAAGACGCCGCCGACTTCCTGAAGATGAAGGACCTCGAGAAGGACTTCGACGCCCGAAAGAACAGTCTGAGCGTCATCGTCGAGCGATTCGGCAATCGCTACTACGTCCTGACACATATCGCCGATGGATACAGCCTGACACACCGATACGGCGAGGCGGATTGGTCGCTCAAGGGCGCGTCCTTCGAGCGCGATGAAATCGGACGACCGGCCATCGGCTTCACGCTCGATGAGCGCGGCGGCGACAAGTTCGCCACGCTCACGCGTCAGCACACCGGCAAGCTCCTGTGCATCTTCCTCGACGATCAGGCGATTTCCTACGCGACCATTAACAGCGTCATCCGTACGCGCGGCCAGATCACCGGTGGCTTCACCCCGCAGGACGTTCAGGACATGGTCAAGAAGCTCGACGCAGGCAGCCTGCCGCGCAAGCTCAAGGACCCGCCGATCAGCGTGCGTGCCATCGGTCCGTCACTGGGCGAGGCGAATCGCGCGGCCGGTATGACATCCGCGAAGTACGGCGCGGTGGTCGTCGCCTTGTTTATGTTTGTCTATTACGCCTACGCCGGCGGCATCGCGGTCTTCGCGGTCAGCCTTAACTTGCTGTTCACGCTCGCTGTGATGTCGGTGCTCGGGGCCACGCTGACCCTTCCCGGCATCGCCGGTTTGGTGCTGTCCGTCGGTATGGCGGTAGACGCGAACGTCCTCATTAACGAGCGCATGCGCGAAGAACTCGCCCGCGGCAATACCATGCGAATGGCGATCAAGCTCGGTTATGAACGAGCGTTCCGCGCCATTCTCGACTCCAACGTCACCACGCTCCTGACCTGCGTGATCCTCTACTGGCTCGGTTCGGAAGAAATCAAGGGCTTCGGTCTGACGCTCGGCCTGGGCGTCGTCCTCAACCTCTTTACCGCCTACTTCGTGACGCGCATCTTCTTCGAGATGATGTCGCTCATCACCATTCCCAAGGAAGTCCTGAGATATCCGTTCTACTCGGGGCTGAGCGTCGCGGCGATCGGCGGCGTCCTTTATGGATTGGGTTATTTCCTGAACGACGAGGCGGCGAGAACGCATTCCGTCCTCATCGGGTTCGGCGAGGCCCTGCTCGATATCGCCCCGGCGATGATCGGATTGCTCATATTGCTCCTGGGCTTCCGCGCGGTTCACCGTTCGTTCCAGACCGGGTCCAAACCGCGCATGCCCATGATGCAATTAATCGGCGCGCCCAACATCAACTGGATCGGTGCGCGCAAGTACTTCTTCGGCTTCTCCCTCCTGATTACCGTGGCGGGCGTCGCGGCCTTTGCCAAGCTGGATCGCGACGAGCTGTACGACATCGAGTTCCTCGGCGGCACGGCGGCGCAGATCGATCTCAAGGAGCCGGGCTCACTGGATCAAGCGGGCATCACCAAGCGGCTCACCACAAGCGGCGAGACGCTCGGCAAGTTCGCGAGCGCCCTGGAATCCGCCGAAGTCACCGGCTCGGGCGGCACCTTCGTCATAACGGCGGCGGGCGTTCCGGCGGCTCGGCTCGAGCCGATCGTCAAGACCGTCCTCGACACGGAGGAGAATCGCATCCTGAGCGACGTCGACGGCATTCGGTATTCCGATCCAGGCGCCGAGCAGATCACCATTCGCACGCGCACCGACAAGGACGTCTCCCTCGAACAGATGAAGGAGTACGTGAGGCAGATCGGTGTTCGGGCAAGAAAGGCCGGCGAGGCCATTTCCCGTTCGCAGGTACAGGGCGTCCAGGGCGTGGGCACCGAGGCGGTCAAGGGCAAGTCATTCGAGGTGGTCACGCTGGAGACGAACAAGGAGATCGTCGTCGGCGCCATCATGGAAACGATGCGCGACGACCTCGACATCCAGCCGGCCCTAACCTTTAACTTGATGGACGATACTTCGGCCGGCAGTGTTCCTTATTTCGCCCTGCGCGATGAGGATGTTCGCCAGATGAACCTACCGCTGTCGAGCAGTGAGGCTACCGAGGTCGATCTGCGCGGCTGGAAGGGCGGCGTGGCGATGATCCTCGATCAGATGGACCCGCCGCAGGACATCAAGACGCTGAAGGATCGACTGCGGTCCATGCGACTGCAGCCCGGCTTCGAGTCGCACGGCTGGCGCGAGTCGGACGTGTTCGGCCTGACTCCCGCCGCGCCCGGCAGCGACCGTTACCGGCGCGTGATGGTGGTGGTCGCGGACGAGAACTATCCGCTGCTCGACGAACAGGGCAATGTTTCGTCGGCGTGGGTCAGCGATCTTGCCGAGCCGGAAGTCGAGTTGATCCAGGTCGCTCTCCAGCGGCAAACGTCGCTGAGCCAGATCACCCAGTTCGATCAGCAGGTCTCCGGCGAGGCCCAGACGTCGGCCATCATCGCGGTCATGCTGAGCTGGATCATGATCATCATCTACGTCTGGTTCCGGTTCGGAAACATCCGCTGGGGTCTGGCGGCGGTCGTCGCCCTGATTCACGACGTCATGGTGGCCGCCGGAGCACTGGCGGGCGCCCATTTCGTGGCGGACTCGGCACTTGGCAGGGCGTTATTGCTGGAGAACTTCCGCATCGACCTGGCGCTGGTTGCGGCCCTGCTGACGGTCATCGGTTACTCGGTTAACGACACGATCATCGTCTTTGACCGCATCCGCGAGAACCGCGGCCGCCTTTCCGACATTACGCCGGAAATGGTCAATAGTTCGGTGAGCCAGACTCTCGCCAGAACCTTATTGACCGGAGCGACCACGCTGTTCACAATCCTGATCATGTACATCTTCGGAGGCCCCGGCATTCACGGCTTCAATTTCGCCATGCTTGTCGGTATCCTCACCGGGACGTACAGTTCCTTCGCCATCGCTTCGCAGTTTCTGGTGAAGCGAAAGTTACTCACGGCGTTGAAGGCGTCGTAGATACTTCTGCCAACGTCAGGGAGGACATCATGGGCACTGAGACGCGCGTCGGCATCCTTGCCGGGCTGGTGATCGTTGTCGTCGCCAGCGTGTACTTCTTCTACGGAAGCGATCGGCAGGATGACGAAATCCTCGTCACCTCGGCCACGCGCGTCGGCGAGCAGCCGAAGATTCCGCTGTCGACCGACGCGTCAACGCCGGCGGGCAAGGGCGGAGGGATCAACCCCACCGCAAGTCCCGCGCGCGCCCCGACACGCCGCCTCGCGGATCGGCTCGCCAATCGACCGCCGCAGAACCGGGCTCCGGTCCAGCCGACCCAGGGGCCGATCGTTCTGGCCGACCCTTCCAAGCAGCCGACGACCACGCCGCCGGTCTCGCTGCGCACCAGCCCCTCGACCGAGCTTGTCGAGGCGACCTGGGACAATCTCGTCAAGCCCGGCGCCTCGTCGGCCGCGCCGTCAACCGGTTCACAGACCGGCTCGCCGGTTGCTTCCATTGATCGTGGCGCATCTGACCCGCGCATGACGAGGCCGAATGCCACCGACGCGGCACCCGGCACGATGCACCGTGATGCCGCCACAGGTCGGTTGCTGCCCGGGTCATCGCAGACGCCCCCGTCTGTTGCACGGACCCATGAACAGGCACGATCGACGCCTCCGCGCTCGGCCATGCAGACACCGCAGCCGGCCAGGACGCCCGAGCCGACCAAGCACATCATCGCCCCCGGCGACACGCTTTCGGCCATCGCGGATCGCTACTACAGCGACGGCCGGAAGGCGGACCTGATCCTCGCGGCCAACCCATCGCTGAAGAACCCGCGCAATCTGAAAATCGGCACGGAGATCATCATTCCGACGATCGGTGATTCGGTCGGGCAGACAGGCGCAAAGTCGTCATTGGGTACGGGCTCTCTCGTCTCGACGGATCGCTCCGGCGGCGCGCAGCCTGCACGAACAAGTGAAGCGTCCGGCAAGACCTACACCGTCCAGCAGGGCGACACGCTCTACGGCATCTCGCAGCGCGTCTATGGCGCCGGTTCGAAATGGGAGAGCATTCTCAAGAACAATCGCGCCCTGCTCCGCGGCGACCCCAGGCGGCTGGCGCCGGGAATGGTCCTGCAGATTCCCTGACGCCTCCGAGCAAACGCCCGCTCGTCATCAAATCGATCTTTGTGATTCGCCGCGAATCGAGGCAGTAGGGCGGCTCGGCTCCGCTCCGGATATCCGTCCGATTCGCCGCCTCGCCCGCCGCAATACGTTTTCCCCCTTTCCAGGCCCGTGCGGCATTCATAACCCCCGCTCCCCCAGGCGTTTTGATTTTCCCTCCGTGCCCACCTACCCTATTGCCATGACCACACGGGATAAGCTGACCCTCGCCACCCTGCGACACCGCAAAAAGACGCAAACGCCGATCACCATGCTGACGGCCTACGACTTCCCCACGGCGCAGATCGAGGAAGCCGCCAATATCGACTGTATCCTCGTCGGAGATTCCGCCGCCCAGGTCATTCTCGGCCACGGCAGCACCCTCCAGGCGACCATGGATTTCATGATCGCCATCACCGCCGCCGTCCGCCGCGGGGCCCTGACCGCCTTCCTGGTCGGCGACATGCCCTATCTGTCTTTCCATGTGAACACCGAAGAGGCCATTCGCAACGCGGGCCGCTTCATGGCCGAGGCCGGCTGCGACTGCGTGAAGATCGAAGGCGATCGCCGCCTGGCCGACACCGTCCGGGCGCTTTCGTCCGCGACCATTCCGGTCATGGTCCACATGGGTCTTCGTCCGCAGGCCGTTCACCAGTTCGGCGGCTATCGTGCGCAGGGCCGGGATGCCGCCGGTGCGCAGCGGTTGATCGACGACGCGAAGCTCATGGAAGCTGCCGGCGCCTGCGCCTTGCTCCTTGAGGCCGTCCCGCCCGAGCCGGCGAAGATCATTACTGAATCGACAAGTCTGCCGGTCATCGGCTGCGGCGCGGGCCCGCACGTGGACGGCCACGTCGTCGTCGTCCATGACATGCTGGGCCTGACGGCCGGTCCGCTGCCGAAGTTCGTCAAGCGCTACGGCGATATCCGCGGGCAGATGTCCGCGGCGGTGCAGTCGTATGCGCAGGAGATCCTCGAGCGCCGCTACCCCGCCGCCGAGCACTGCTACCAGATGGAGCCCGGCGAAGCGGCGAAGCTGCGACCGGCTGAATGATCGCGTTTTCTTTGAATTGATCCGTGTTTCACTGTCAGGCCGCACCGGGAGGCGTTATTGAATAACCGGCGGTGCGGGCCTAGCATGTCGAACATCATTGGAGCCCGACCGGGCGCGTCCGGGCATTTTTTAGGAGCTGATCGCGTGATAGCACGACACGAACGGATTCGAAACTTTCTGGGCGCGGCCGTTGTGTTCCTGATCGTCGGCGGCCTGGGCTGCTCGGCGGCGAAGGTCGAGATGCAGACCGGCGCGGCGATCGAAGGCTACGAGGCCAAGGTCAAGCTGGTCTCCGACGCCCCGGTGGAATACCTGAAGACGTGCCTGGCCGCGGCGAAGGAGATCAAGGAGTTCAAGACCGACTTCATCCGCCAGGAGCGACTGGGCTTGTTCAAGGAGCTCAAGCCGCAGGAAGATATCATTGCCGAGTACCGTGACGAGCCGTTCTCGGTCCGATTCACCTGGCGCGATGAAGACAGCGAGTATCGCCAGTGCACCTACATTCACGGGCGCGATGACAACAAGGTGTCGTTGCTGCCGCGCACGGGTCTGTTCGGCCTTCCCCCCGAAGTGCAGAAGTACCCCGCGGAGTTCGCGGTGGCTTTCGGCAAGGCCCGCAACCCGATCACCGACTTCGGCCCCCGGCGCATGATGGAGCGGATCCTCGACCGCATTGAGAAGGCCGAGGCGGTCGGCGGCGTGGGCATCGTGCTTCGTCCGCCGACGGAGATCGGCCCGGCCAAGGAGCCTTGTTTCCACCTGGAGATTCGCTACCCCGAGAAGGACCAGTACCCCTGCAAGCTCCAGGACCTCTACATCAATATTCAGACGAGTCTGCCGGTGGCGACCTATCTCTGGCTGCCGGGTAAGGACGAGCGGTGCGACGCGACCCTGGACGGGCTGTACATGTACGCCGATCTGCAGCCGAACGTTCAACTGACGGACGCGAATTTTGTGATCGAGCAGATCAAGCGGAAGGCGGCGAAAGGGGGCCGGGAAGTGCAGACGGCCAGTGATGTCGGGAGCGACGCCGAAAGCAGCGGCCAGGCGGCGGTCTTGCCAGTGGCGGAATAATCCGTCGCCGATGGCTAATACTTCATGATGAAAAGCTCGACCACGGCAAATCGTTTGATAATCGCGGGGCTCTGCGTCTTTCTGCTGTCCGGCTGCAATCCGGAGGACGTGGAGAAGGCGCAGCGCGAGGCGACCTCCAAGGCTGTTGAAGTGAAGGATGCGACGACCCAGACCGCCGGCGAGATCAAGGAGCAGGTGAAGCCCTACGTGGATCGCGGTGTGGAAAAAGCGCACGAAGTCTACGAGGCCGGGCGGGAGAAGGCGGGCCAGTTGAAATCAGCCGCGACGCAGAAGGCGGGCGAACTCAAGGCGGCTGCGACGCAGAAAGCCGGGGAGCTGCGAGAGGATGCCCAGCCGTACATCGATCGGGCCAAGGCCGCGACGACCCAGGCGGTCGAACAGGTGAGGGAAGCGACGACGCGGGCGGTCGAGAAGGTTCGCGGGTAGTGTTCTGTCACTCGTAATCCTTCGGGTAGGGTAGCATGGGCCTCTGGCCCCTGTGAATAAAACGCGTACCCCTGAACCCGATATCTTGGCTGTGACGGACCACTAGGGCTTCGTCACAATTGAATCTTCGGGTGGTACGGCCGTCTCGGCCGTGAGTATTTTTCCAAACTGTCCCAGTACCAGATGGCTGGCAACGCCGCGCAGCCGTTCCGGTCGTCGCGTAGAATTGTCCGTCACCGATGGACGATGCCTGGATCAGATTGCCGTCGAAATCCCCGCCCATCGAGCAGCAGCCGGATGCATGTCCCTTATGCGAGCGCGAGCTTCGCGCGTTGGCGTCCGGTCCGCTCAACGGCATCTCTGTGTGCGACAAATGCCGTCGCTCGTTCGCGCTTCGGCGCATGGCCGCATATCTGATCGACGATGTCATCTGGTGGGGCGTGGCGTTCTTCCTGACCTTCGGAATGAATGCCATCATCAGTCGGTTTCACTTGGCGGACCCGCCTGATGTCGTGATACTGGCGTACCTTTTGGTTTTCCTGCCGTTCCTTTTCACGACCAAAGACGCCATCAGTGGTTACTCGTTGGGCAAGCGCATCATGGGCCTGCGCGTCCTGGAGTGGCAGTCGCGCAAGCCGATAGGATTTCGGCAGAGTATTATTCGGAATCTGACGCTCGTGTTCCCCTTCGTTCCCATCCTCGCGGCCTTCGAACTGCCAATGGGCCGGCGCGGTGGTGACCTGTGGGCCGACACTTTCGTGGTCTGGGAAAAGTATCAGCACCGCCTGCCATACGACCCGCGCGGCGTCCTTTGCACGAACTGCGGCTACGACCTCACCGGCAACGTCTCCGGCCGCTGCCCCGAATGCGGCAAGGATATTCAACCGCGATCGTGAAGACCAACGCATCTCTGACGGTTGCTGGCGCACAATCTCAAACGACCGCAAAGGCTGGACGGTTGTTCGTGCTCGACGTTGACATGTATGGGGTTCCCTGATCGAATACGACTGACAGGTGCCACGATGAGTGACGTTCTTGGGCCGGAGAATGAAGCAAACTTGCCGCTCTCGGCCGAGGCACCTCCCGTCGCCCGTCCGGCGCTGACGATTCCCCAACAGATGCAACCCCCGGCGATCCTGTTCGATCCGATGCCTTTCCCTTCCATCGGCCAAGCCATCGCCATGACACTGCTGCTGCTCGCCGCACAGGTCATCTGCGGGATTGGAATGGGGATTGTGGCGGCGATCATGGGATCTAGTGGGAGTGAGTGGTTAGGTGTCGGATCCTTGAGCATCATCAACCTCATTGCCTTCAGCATTACTTATTGGATCGGACTTCGTTGGAGCAGATTGAAGTCGCGAGACGCTCTGTTTCTTCGTTCCGTTCCACTTAAGCTGCTTTTGCCGATGATTGTGACGACCTTGGGATTAGTTCCGCTTCTTAACGAGTTGGGGACCATCCTCGTTCTACTCAGCCCGCCGTCTGACTTTGTCAACCGCATGTTCAACGTTGCCCTTGGCGGTGACGACGCGATTTGGAAGGCCGTTCTGTTTCTGGCCGTTGTCGCGCCGATTACCGAAGAGCCGATTTTTCGCGGCCTACTGCTCGGCGGACTCTTAAAACGCTACACACCCATCAAGGCCATCCTGGTTTCATCAGTACTATTTGCTTTCATCCACCTGAACATATACCAGTTCCTGACCGCTACTTTGCTGGGCCTGCTCTACGGTTGGTGGTTCCTCAAAACGCGGTCGCTTTGGCCATCGCTTCTCGGCCACGCGACGAACAACGCCATTGTGTTTCTTGTCCCGCTGTTCCCCGTAAGCGGTGGTTTCAGGCAGGATGTTCCCCAGTTTCAGGCCGTCTGGTTTGATCTCATCGCACTGGTCGTCTTTTGCGGCGGATTTGCATGGACCCGCCACGCATTCAACGGCCTGACTCCCTCCGTCGAACCGATTCCCATTGCGGTTGAAACGGCGGTAGATACGCCCCTCGCTTAAAGACCGATTAGCTGCCGGCGTGTTCCTATTTGATCGGCTCGTACCACGCCTCCACGAATCCCGTCTTCTCAAACCGCTTGAGATGCGTCAGTCGCAGATGTGCCAGGCCTGTGGCATGCCTCGGAAACAGCGGGATGCCCTCGCCGAGCATGATCGGCGCGATGAAGATTTCCCACCGATCGATGAGCCCCGCCTGGTGAAACGCCAGGATGGACGCGCCGCCGCCGATGAGCCAGATATCCTTCTGGACGCTTGGGTTTCGCTTCTGATCTTCGGCGATTTCGCACTTCAGCCGTGCGATCAATTCCGCCGGGTCGCCGTCATAGGCCTCCACGCCCTTCGGCTGGTCGGCAATCGCCCGATGCGTCATAACCACCGCACGTCCGCCGCCCGGATTCGGCCCGCCGCGGGCGAACGACTCATCGTAGGTTCTTCGGCCCATCACCGTGACGGCGATCGTCTTGGCGAAGCCCATGAAGTCGAACTCCTCCATCGGGTACGCCTCCAGCCAGGCCACGCTCCCATCCGGCGCGGCAATGTAACCGTCGAGACTCATGGCGATATAGACGCGAACCATGCACATCATCAGCCCTCATTGCACGGTCATCGAGTTGACGAGACAGAACTCCGTCAATCAATTAATCGCCCGATAGAAATAATCCCGCTTCTACGGCCGTCACCGCCCGGTTTTCGTCAGGGCGTTGTCCGGACGCCGTCCAGGAGGGCGATGAAGTTTCGCTTCCGACGATGGACGTCGCGAATTGACGACACGTATGCGGGAAAGTCTTTCCCGCGCCCGACGTGCCGCATCAACTTGCCGATCTGATCGATCAACGTTACCGCTTCGCGATAACCCTCGTTACTCATCCCGGCGATCGTGGGCTCGACCTGTCGCTGGTAGATCTCGATTGCGTCGGCCGGATGCTGCTTCTCGCGGAGCCTCGCGAGATTCATCCAGAGCCGGTTGCTGCACCCTCCGGCCTGCGCCTCTTCCCACGCCGCTTCTGGTTTCTTTTCCCAGAGGAGAATTTCGACCAGCGTTGAATGGTCGCCGTGCCCCATTCCGAACGCGCTGTGCTTCGACGACTCCCGTCGCCTCTTGCGACTGGTCGCGCGGATGTGCTCGAGGGCCTTGTCACGCCATGTCGACCATGCGCTCGCGCGGGTCGCGTGCCGTTTCAGCGCCTGGTAATGATACAGGTCGGGCTTCTCCACGAAGCTCGTCCATATCAGCTGTATCGCTTCAGCATGTCGCTTTAGGCGATGATACTCGTCCGCCAGAAACTCCCGCAGCCGCTCGTCAGGGCGATTGGGGAATGCCCGGATTCCGTCCTCCGCCCAGCGCAGCGCCTTGTCCGCTTCACCGGCTTTCTTGTAGATTTCGGCGATTTGCAGGTAGCAATAGGGCAACGACAGATCGCGGCGCTTGACTGCGACCATGCCTTCAACATCGCCGTCGACTCGTGCGAGCGATTCCATGATCGAGGTCAGCCGAAACCGCGATCCCTCGAAGCTCTGCCGGTCATGCCCCGGACCGAGGCTCGGCACGCCCTTCCATGCTGTTTCCGCTAGGTGCCGGTAGACCGCCAGTCCATTCTCACCCAGAACATCCGCGTACGTCTGAGCCGCGCCATAAAACGTATCCCAATCCGTTGTCATCTCCCATTCGAAAAGTCGGCGCGCAAGTGCTTCCGGGTCGGGGCGCGCAGCGAGGCAGGCGGCGTGGTGGATGTCCTGGATTCGCTCCAGAATACCGGTCATCTCTCCATTCGAATCGTCAATCATACCCAGCGCCGATTCGCAGCGTTTCAGCGCGCGTTCTGACAACTCGATTACCGCGGTGGAGTGTCCCTCGTCTTGAAGCTGCGCGATCGAATCGATCACCTCGTCAATGCCCCGGGCGAATCCGTGCGCCGATCCGTAGTCCACGAAACCGCGGGTTCTCGTCACGTTGTCGATCGCCTTGCGGAAAGCGTTGATGTCAGGCCCTTCCGGTCGTTGCCGCGCGGCCCTCAAGAACAACGATTCGCGCAATCGGTCGTCGTTCAGGGCCTGTTGAACAACGATGTCCACCAGTGTTTCGTTGGCTTGTTCTGAGAGAAACCGCCGGAGGTCATCCAAGGTCGCGATGGGGCGAGCCGTCTCCCTACACTGTCCCGGCCTTGATGATGTTGTCCGAACATCCCCCGCGCGCGCCGGGCCGTCCCCGGCATCGATACACGCCAGGCCAACGGCGACACAATGCTTGCAAAATACGCCTTCGTCCCCCATCGGGCAGGTGCATTCGCCTTTACATGCGCCGTCAGCGAAGCGGAGACGTACGCGGTAGTCCTGCTGACCACGCACCTTGGCATGAATGACATCGTTGTTTTCGAGCAGCGAATAGACGGCGCCGCCCTCGTAATATGCTTCGCCGCGCTGCCATGACCGTTCATCGGTCAGTCGCTTCAGCATGGTGCGCGTCAAGTGCTGGCCTCTTGTTTTCATCCCGTCACCTGACGTCGGAGTGTATCCAACATTTCAACGCGCGCCGAGGACCGGCGTGGTTTGAAGAATCGGCTCGATCCCCGAAACGTGGGGTGTGTGAACTTGGGTCAGGTCAATGAGGTTCTGAGAATTGCCTTGGCCAAAACGGTGAACTTTGCTCGAAGTCAATCGACCGCCCGATAGAAATAATCCCGCTTCTGCGGCCGCCATCCGGCATCGGAAATGAGCCGGCGGATTTCGTCTTCGTTCAATCGGTAGGTCGTCCCCGCGGCGCTGACGACGTTTTCCTCCATCATCACGCTGCCCATGTCGTTGGCCCCGAAGTACAGGGCAAGCTGACCGATCTTCGGCCCCATCGTGACCCAGCTCGATTGGATGTTTGGAATATTGTCGAGATAGACCCGCGACAGCGCCAGCATCGTCAGGTATTCGTTCGCATCGGCCAGCAGTAGGTGCTTGCCATCATTCAGCAGCCGCCCGCCGCCGTCGTCGTCTTGACGTTTTGACGTTTTGTCGTTTTCGCCGATGTCTTTGTGCCTTGCTTTCGACGTTTCGACGTTTCGACGTTTCGACGTTTCCGTAAGCCGCTTCATCCGTCCCAGCGGCGTGTTCTCCGGTTGAAAGGTCCAGCAGATAAACGCGCCGAACCCGCCCCCGTTGCCCCGGGCCAGCGACTCGTCCTGCAAGTCGCGCAGCAGCCGCAGATGCTCGAACCGCTCGTCGATCGTCTCAATATGGCCGAACATCATCGTACAGCTCGTCTGCATGCCGAGGATGTGGCACTGGCGCATGACCTCCAGCCACTCGTGCGTCAGCGTCTTGCCCTGGCCGATCTTCTTCCGCACCCGGTCCGACAGAATCTCGCCGCCGCCGCCCGCCACGCTGGCCAGCCCCGCCTCCATCAGCCGCGCCAGCACGTCGTGAATGCTCATCGCATAGATCTGATGAAACGCGAAAATTTCCGGCGGGCTGAAGGCGTGAATGTGAATCGTCGGGTAGTTCTTGCGGATGAATCGCATCAAATCGAGATACCAATCAAACGGCAGCCCCGCCCTGCCGTCCGCAGGGACCAGCCCACCCTGCATGAGCAGTTGCGTCCCGCCGATGGCGACCAGTTCCTCGATCTTCCGCCCGATGTCCTCGTAAGACAGGGTATAGCCCGAAGGCAGCTCCGGCCGCCCGGTGTTCGTACCGGGCACGTCCGCCTTGAAATTGCAGAAGATGCACTTCGCCGTGCACCAGTTGGCGTAGTTGATATTGCGATCGACGACGTAAGTGCGGTAGTCCTCCGGGTGCAACCGCTCCGTCACCTCGAAGGCCTGTTTGCCCAGGGCGTGAATCGGCTGCCCGAGGTACATATTTCGCAAATCGCTGGTGGTCAGCCGGGAGGCTTCAGTCCGCGGCGCCGTCGCCATCGTCGTCATGCGAACAGCCCGTGGTTCTCAGCCATGTAGAAGAATCGATCCATCCCCGCCCGCATCGCCGAAGTGACGCGATACTTCATGGTCTCGGCGAGATATCGCACCGCCAGCTCCGGCGGCCAGCCGTGAAGCGGGGCGGCATCCATCGCGATGCGCCGGACATCCGCCACGCCGCGATCGCGCGCCTCATTGAGCATCCGCGCCGCCGAAAGGTGTCGCTCGCCGCGCCGTCCGTACCAGGCCGCGAAGACGAAAGGAAGATTCGTCAGGTGCTTCCACGCCGCCCCAAGATCGACCTCAAAGCCAAACCCGCGCGGGGCATTGGTCACGACCTTGTCGCCGATAAGCAGCACCGCCTCGGCCGGTCCATCTTGATCGATCCGAATATCCCGCAGCGGCACAACGTCCAGTTTGTGCCCGTAAAGCTCGAGCCACACCAGCCGCGCAAGGATAACGGACGTATGCGAATCGCCGTCCACATAAAGCCGCTCAATCCGGTCCGGCGGCTTTTTCGAATAGACCCGGACGGTCATCGTCTCGCCGTCGCTGCCGATGCACGCGTCGGAGACCGACTCCAGCCGGTCCCGATTCCGCCAATAATCGACCACCGGCAGCAGCGCGACATCGCACTCCCCGGCATCCAATAGGTCAATCAGCTTCGACGGCACCTCCGGACGCACGATCACATCCTCCCGTTGCGGGATAAACTCCCGCAGTGGGCGTGCATTCAAGAAGGAAACTACCCCGTAGGTGATCGACTTCGTGCTCGGTGGGGAAAGCACGCCGGTGGGCATGGTCATTGTGTGTTCGCTTTCAACTGCCTCGCGCCTGGGCATTCATCATTTATATCGGGATTATACGGATGCCCCTCCAACCTGGCCAACCGCCCCAGCTGATCGTCGCCCCTTTCATTCGTATTGAAAACTCACCCCGCCACGGCGAAAAAACACCCCGCCGCGGCGCATCGCCCCGGTCGCGGTATCAACTTCTGCCGATTAACTAGAAATGCCCGCCGGAACGGACCGGCCGCCGCCCCCAATTATCCCGAAAGGAGCCCCATGGACACGACGAACATGGAAAACCAGTTCCAACTCGCCTTTATCGACCTCGCCTTTCAGATCGTCGGCCTGATCATGAACATCATCATTGGCATCTTCCAGGGCTTCTCGACCGAAATCTTCTCCGGCCTCTTCGGCGCCCTGTCCGGCGGTACGACTTAAGCGGACGGTCGCATGACTCGCCGTTACCGGGCGCCGTCTCCGTGGCGAACGTTCGTTGACTGAGTATCCGGCGAGCGGACCCGCGAAAATGCATCGCCGGTCTGCTGCTCCTCTGTTCGACAAGTGCCGACCGTTTGGCGCATGAGCGAAAACTCGCGCACTTCGCCGTCGAAGTCCCATGATCCGGAAAGCGTCTTCCCGTCCGCGCTGATCGTCAGCATCATGGGAAAGTCGAAGAGCCCGTTGAGTGACGGATCCGATTGGCCGTACCGGCACGCACGCGTAGTCCCCGTGATCATGTCTCCAACCACCATGCCCTCCAAATCAGAAGTGGTGAAGCTGGTGACGTCTGTGCCGTTCACGTCCTGATAGGCGCATTCCCGGTCTTCGATCAGCGTCGACGTCATCCCCGAACCGGTGTGTAGGATGCAACTGATCCGCCCGTTGTCAGATGCCAACCAGCGCCCGTTCAGGCCGAAGACCTGCAAGTCCACCGCCTCGGGGTCTGTGTCGTCGGCCATCGATGTGTCGGTGTCCGGCTCTGTTCGCAATCCGCCGGTCCCCGGGCCCGGCGGAAACGACCGACCCCCGGGAACGGCGGAATCGTCGCCGCCCTCCGCTTCGCATTCGCCCGTGATGGGATTACGTACCGGCTTGTCGTCCGGACACATCGCGGTCTGACATTCCATCTGCATGCCGCCGGCCACCGTCACCACCACTCCGAACAGGAGTACGGATCGAACCAATGACATACGTCACCCCTCGGCGCAGAAGCGCCTCGAATTGTCCAGCCTGCGATCAATAATTGACTTGATGGTCAGCCCGGTTGCTGCCACCCCGTACTATACCACGGAAAACCAGGGCGGAATATGGAAACCACACATTCGCAAAGCCGGACCCACCAGAGCCATCTCTGGCTGATTCCCCTCAATTCGCACGTAGCCGCAGCTCACCCGCCTCGTCACGGGTTCCGGCAAGCAGGCCGTTTTCAAGGCACTTCCTCCGTCCGCCCATCCCGCCGGTGCCCCTGTTCGTCGTACAGGCTCAGGTCCACATTCAGCAGCCACTTCGTCGTCGTGATGATCTGCCCCGTGTGAAAGGCGAAGTGCTCCACCACGTGCATCACCGCCGCGATCCCGCTGATCGTGTACGCCTGTATCTCATACTCCTTCGCCAGGTCCTGCTCCGACAGCGTTCGCACCACCGCGCACGCCTCGTTGATCACTTCCTCCAGCGGCCCCAGCAGTTCATCGCGCGTCTGCCCCCCGCGCGCGTCAAACTCCGCCTGCCGCGCCCGATCGACTGGCCGTCCGGCGATCCCCCCGATGATCCACTGCCGCACATTCCCCGTCAGGTGCAAAAGAAGGTTCGCCACGCTGTTCGACTTCTCATTCGCCCGATACCAAAGCTGCACCTCGCTGAGCATCTTCGCGCACCGCTGTATCTGCCCCAGGTGATCGCGCAGCTTGACCACCCCATAGCTGGTGAACTCCCGCGTCAGGCTCTCTTTGCTCATGATGGCCAATATACGCCGCGCCCGCGCCGCCCGCTATCATTCACCCGTGCGCATCCTCATCGACGAAGCCATCCCCTTGCCCCATCTCTTCGCCCCCCTCGGCGATGTCCAATCCTTCTCCGGCCGCGCCCTCTCCCGAGAATTGCTCCATCACGCCGACGCCCTCATCGTCCGCTCCGTCACCCGTGTCGATGCCGCATTGCTCGATGGCTCGCCCGTCCGCTTCGTCGGCACCGCCACCACCGGCCTCGACCACATCGACACGACCTACCTGAATCATCGCGGCATCCGCCTCGCCGCCGCCGAAGGTTCCAACTGCCGCGGCGTCGCCGAATACGTCCTCGCCGCCATCCATCACCTGTCCCAGCGGTGGGGCGGCTCACTCTCCGCAAAGACCCTCGCCGTCATCGGCCGCGGCCGCATCGGTTCCCTCGTCGCCGATTGGGCCTCGCACTGCGGCATGACCGTCCTCGCCTGCGATCCCCCATTGGCCGATCTTGGCACGCCCGGCCTTCACCGCTTTGAGGACATCGCCGCCCACTGCGATCTCGTCACGCTCCACGTCCCGCTCACCGCCGCCGGCCCGCATCAAACCCTCAACATGGTCAATCGCGACTGGCTCGCCCGCCTTCGCCCCGGCTGCATCCTCATCAACACCTCCCGCGGCGAAGTCATCGACGAAGCCGCCCTCGCCGCCGCCGTCCGATCGGGCAGCCTCGCCGCCCCGGTCCTGGACGTCTGGCAAAACGAGCCCCGCCCCGATCCGAAGCTCGTCGCCCTCGCCGCCGTCGCCACCCCGCACGTCGCCGGCTACACCGCCCAGTCAAAAACCCGCGCCGCCCAAATGCTCGCCGCCGCGCTGGCCGATCACATAGCGCCCACCGACCATGTTGCGTCGGCTCTGCCCACCGATTCCATAGCGCGACATCGCCCGGGCGGTGACGACTCTCCGCCCGGTGTCATATCCGTGGCACCCGACGTCCCGGCCGCCGTCTCCCACGTCCTCTCTCACGCCGTCGGCCTCCTCGCCACCGACCTCGCCTTCCGCGACATCGTCGCCGCGCTGGACCCCGCCGCCTTCGACGCCCTCCGCGCCCGATGCGCCGCCCGCCGTGAGTTCCCCGCCTTTCGCATCGACGGCCCCCTAACCCCCGAAGCCCGCGCGATCCTCACCCACCTCGGCTTCCTGTAGGGCGTCCCCCGCCCACCACTCCCTTGCACGCCGCGCCTCGCCCCCCGTAGCGCCACCCCTTGTGGGTGGCGTTCAGCCGCGCCTGACATTCATCCCGCCCACCGCGCCCACTCCGTAGCGCCACCCCTTGTGGGTGGCGTTCAGCCGCGCGTGCCATTCATCCCGCCCACCGCGCCCACTCCGTAGCGCCACCCCTTGTGGGTGGCGTTTCCCTCCGCCCGGCACCCCGTAGCGTAGGCACTGCCCACCACGCCTCCCGGTCTTTTTAACCCCGTATCGCCCATTAGCCTCCCCAAGCCAACCATAACCTCTGTATTCACAATAATTTAACTCTGCTTCATAAATACCGGAATTCCCCCTCCCATCGCTTGAATCCCATCCCCCCCTTCGGGTACCATATTGAATGAGGGTGTATTCCGTCTTCGGGCGGAAGTTTCAGCGTTCATCTATGCAGTAGATGTCGCTTACCCCCTTAGCAGCGTGGCGATCGGCCCTTGTGCCGCTGCCTCGCCGCCGCCGGTGAAGTGACGGGCCCGCCCGTGCAAGAGGGTTGGCACTGTCGCTTCTGTTAAACGGTTCCGCCTGCTCCGGGCTTTGCAAGAGCCTCGGGTGATCGGCGAGAAGAACCGGATGCAGACTGGTCGGTCGGCCTGTGTGGCGAAGTCGGGTTTGTTTCTGCGGCTGCCGTTCGGATGTCGCGGGGAATGCAGACCTCGCGGTGTCAGCTTCATGGGAGAGGGCGTTCCTCCCCGGCGAAGTAAAAAGGTGTGACGAGCGACTTGCCGCCCCGGTCAGGCGCGGGTCAACAGTCGGTGGAAACCGGCTGAAACGTTAGGAAGAGCGAAGTAGCTCGTATTTGGGAGTTTGAAATGAATAAGAAGACACTTGTCCTTGCAGCCTGCCTGGCGATGGTTTTCGCCTCGTCGGCCATGGCTCAGTCGGTGATCTGGTGCGACGTTCGTGCCAACAGCATCGCAACGAATCCCGGCACAAATGCCAACCTGAACGCCATTACCGGCGGTCTGGGTGCCAATCAGCCGTTCGTGTTCGACAACGTCAATGGCGGTCGCAAAGGCGGCGGTCAGACGCTCTATTTGGAACCTGTCCGAGTTGCCGGTGTCGGCGCCCTGCATACTGACTTCCCGACGGCTTTCCCGAACGCTGTGGGCATCAATACGCTCAACGGTCTGGGTATGGACGGTGACCGCAGCGACGGCGATATCTGGGTGTACATGGATGTGAATGATGACGCCTCAGGCACAGGCGACGTTATTTCGTCGCTCGGCCTTGATGTGGTTGTCACCCCCCCGGCGACGCCCCGCAACACCATGACGACGACTTTCGAAATGATGAACGACGGCTCCGTGTTCAATCAGGTCACCCCTGCCGGCAGCGGTCCGTGGAACAACAAGATCGACACGTTCAATGCGGGTGGCACAAATAAGGCAGTGCGAGTCCCGGTCGAAGCCGGCCCGATGTACAACGCCGCCCTCGGCATTCAGCCCCGCGCCTCGGGTCTGACCGATATGCCCTACCGCGTTGGCCGCATCGGCGTCCAGGCCGGTACCTTTGGTTGCGTCGGCCGAACGGCCACCTACCGGGCGAATTCGACCTATGAAATCCGCCTCAGGGCCAATAACCTGCTCATCACCCGCGTCTTCAACGGCGCTGGCGATGCCGACGAGCAGATCAACTACGGCTACGACGTCGCCGGTGCTCCGGAAGGCCCGGCCATCAGTGGAAACGACACGGTCAGCGTCTCAGCCCTCGCGGATGCGACCGTTGTGATTGATATCAAGGGTGACTTCTCCGGTGACGGACGTGTCACGTCTGCTGACGCCGGCGGAATGGGTGGTGCAGCTGCCGATACGTCGGATAACCAGTTCCAGGCGTTCTTCGGTGACTTTACCGGTGATAGCCGTGTAACCAGCGGTGACATCGGTGGATTCAGCACTGCGGATGCGGTTGACACGCCTTGCCCGTAATTTTGGTGTTCCCCGGGTTCTGGGGCCTTAAAAAAGGCCCCGGAACCCTTGAATTGACCTGTTCGATCTGATAGAGTGATTAGCGGGTCAGCGTAGGCCCGCAGGACATAAGATTAAGGGAAACAGTTTCTCAGCTTGAAGCATTTGGCGAGGGGCAATCAGGAGCCGCTGGAGGAGCCAGGGGAACCGAAAAGCCAGGAGCCAACAACGAAGAGCGGGAAAGAATCAAGAACTCAAAAGCTTTTTGAGAGAAGGAGATGGAGAAAATGAAGGTTGCAAGGATTTTGGCTCTTGCCGCCGTGGCCACGCTCGCAGTGGCGAGCATGAGCTTTGCGGCCGGCGCAGTGTGGTTTGAAGCAGTTCCGAACACGCCGAACGCTACGGCCCTTCCGAACGGGCCGGGCGGAGCTCTCGAGCTCGGCTGTGACATCAGTGGCGGCCTTCGCTGCGACTGGCTCGTCACCATCCAGTACCAGAATTTCGACGGTGGTGCCTTCGGTTCGTCGATCGACCTTGGCTCAATTACCACGGCCGACGAGGGCAAGTTCAACATCAAGGAAATTCAGCTTGGTTCGAATGCACTCCAGGCGATTCCTAACCCTGTCCAAACCAACTTGGGCGGCGGTTGGCTGATTGAGAATGCTGGTGGTCTGAACGTGACTGCCGCAGGTGCTCCGGCTGGTCTGTACACGATCGCCACGTTTGTTCTCTCGAAGAACAAGCTTCCTGGCGAGCTCCAGATCTCGACGCTGCATTCACGCATCGGTCAGGGTGAATTCGGTGGCAATGATGGTGGTTCACCTTACGAAGTCATTGCGATCGGTCCCAATGCTCCGGCCCCCGGCTACGGCAACTTCAGCCCTTGGCCCGCCTATGCTCTTCAAGGTCCGGTGATTGTCGTTCGTAATACTCCCGAGCCTGCGACCCTCGGCCTCATCGGCCTCGGCGTCCTCGCTCTGGCCCGCCGCCGCAAGTAAGCGACGTCGGTTAGCTTAGTGATTCAATGACACGGTTGGCTCGCCTAGCGCGGCCAACCGTGTTTCTTTTTTGCGCCGGTATCCTTTCTCCTGCTCCTGCTCATAACCCTAATCTCTTTGTCTTCATTCCCGCGTACCGCATTCCCTCCCCCATCCAATCAAATCCCCGGCCATGTACATCGACGTTCTCGGTCTTAAAGGGTCATATCCCTACCGTCTTGACGCATTCGTTACCTTCTTTCCACCTGCCCATCCTCCCGCAAGCCGGTATAATGTAGAAGCGCCACGCGACATTCCCGATTGATGAGGATTCACTCATGAAGCTCGCACGTTTCGCCTGCTCGTTCGCTATTGCCGCCATACTCATTGTCATTCCCGGATCGCTCGCTTTAGGACAATCCGGCAACGACGCGTTTGCCAATCTGGAGCCCGGCTGGCTCGATTCATGGCAGTCGGAGATCGATCGTCAGATTGACTGGCTTTCATCGGCCTATGCACTGAGCCCGGATGAGATTGTCACCCTTCGTAGTGAACTCGAAGCACGAGTGCTTCAACAGCACGAGTACGACTTGAGGATGAAGGCTGAGATGGCCGCCCTCGCGAAGAAAATCGAAGAATCGGGCGTTTCCTGGGAAGATGAGGATTCGCCGTTGGTACAGTCCTATGGTCAAAAGTTCTTCGACATGACGAAGCGAATGCCGCTAAACGACGACGAGGTGGCAAGCTGGCTCAGTTCTCGTGTTCCGGAAGCTCGCGCGGCCGAAGGTCGAATTCGATTTCGGGAATTGCAGGCGCAGGCTCAGGCAGACATGAGGGTGGCGAGGCTTGACCAGGAACTTGGAAGCGCCAAGAAGGGGCTGGTCGGCAAGGAAATCATTGAAATGAAAGCCCAGGTGGACCCCGCCTACAACCGGCCGGTCCCGTCCAGCGATCTCGGCGAGCGCGTCGAGGCCCAGGACCGCTTGGATCGCGTCGCCCGCAACATCGAGCCGACGCGCGGCCGCCGGGCCGATCGCTCCGCCCAGTCGAATGACGTTCCGCAGATCGTCCCCCCGCCCGTGACTCAACAGATTCCCCAGCAGCCCGCAGACATCGCCGATGTCGCCCGCGCGGCACAGACCCCCTCCGGCCCCCCGCGCCCCGTCGTCGCGCCGTCGAATTCCGTAGCGCCGCCCCCTGTCGGTGGCGATGCCGCCCGATCCGCCAAGCCCGAGCCGCCGCCCCAGCCCGCCCCGCCCCTCGACGAATGGGAAAAGTACGTCCTCACCACCGCCGACAAGTACGGCTTCAACGATGCCCAGTTGACCAATGCCCGAGGCATCCTCAGCGACCTCCGCCGCCGGGCCTACCAGTATCAGGCCAGTCGGGCCGAGGCCTTTGCCCGCGTCGAGCTGATGACCGATGCCAAGGCCCGCGAAGCGGAGAAGAAGGCCCTCAACCGCCCCCTGGACGCCCTCTTCGCCGAATTAAAGGTCCGCCTCGACAGCCTCCCCACCCAGTCCCAGCGCCAAAAAGCCGCCCCCACCCGCCGGTAGCATGGGCCTCCGGCCCGTATGTATTAGCCCCGGGTAGCATGGGCCTCCGGCCCGTAGGCATTGACTCGCGCAACATGACACTCCGGCCCAACGGGTAGCATGGGCTTCCAGCCCGTGCGTCCCAGCGACGTGCCCCGGACTTCAGTCCGGGCAGTCCCTCTCCCACCGTCGGCCCTCAACTGCCCTGCTCTCCCTCCTACTCCTACTCCTAATCTCTCCTTCCTCGTCTCATCTCTCATCCTTCCCTGTCTCTGAATCCTGACGTTCCCGTTACGATCTGCCGGTCCGCCCACCGTCCCTCGGCTCCCCCGATTCCACCCAAACCCACCCCCTTCGCGCGAGCGCTGAGCAAAAATAATGAATGGAGATCGAACGAAACTTGCCCGGCGATGGAAACCTCGATGCCCGCGCGATGCCCATTCCAAAACCCTCGAAACCCTGGAAACCCTGGACCACCCTGTGTCACCTTCCCGGCTCGTTTTTCAAGGACTTACAAACGAAATTCCCCGAAATTTTTCACCCCTGTTCGTGCTTACACGAGCGCTGGTTCACCTTTCGCCAATTGTCGCCCTGCGCCGCCGACCCAAAGCCTCACCGCCGGCCAGAGTCCACGGCCGCTATTCCTCCCATGCGCGCCGTCGTGCCCCTGTTTCGACGTTTCGACTTTTCGACGTTTCGACGTTTTCTCACCTTGCCCCAACGCACGCCCGCCACAACACTTGCAATCGCCCGAAACGCAGTGACTCACCTTATGTCACCTTGCGATTCCGCTCGTCGGCGGCCCCATTTCCTGATCCCGGTGTCGCGCAGCCGTCACTCCCGGGCGAGTTCCCGCCGCTCGTGTCGTTTGTGGATTCCCGAAAATCTGAGATTTTTTCTGAGCCTACTCGGCCGGATAAATCGACGCCGCGCAGTGGATCGCCCCCAGCCGCCGCTGTGTCTCACCGCAAAGGACCGGAACCACTTCGACCTCCGCCCCCAGCGCCGCCCGGATCTGTTCCGCGGCCGCCTGATCGACCGAGGCGAAAAACCCGCCGTACGCCGGCATGAGATACCGCCCCGGCACATGAAAACCGTTGACGTAGTTGATGCCCCGATTTTCATCCGAAAGGCTCGCCACCGGCGCGACGCGCCAGCCAAGTTCGGCCAGCGCCGCATGCAGCCGGGCCCGATCCTCCGCTCGCCGTTGCAGCGAACGGACATACGCCCTGGCAAATGGGTCGCTCGGCAGTTCATCGGCCTTCAGTTGCAGGCCGGTCAGGATGTCCATGGCCAGTAGAAATCGGGCGATACTGGCCGCGCCGGAATCGACCTCGCCGGCGCAAAACGCCGCGACGATGTTCTCGGTGTAGGCCCCGTCGGCGTCGCGAAGCTGCCCGACCGGCCCGGCCAGCCGCTGCGCCACGGCCCCGGCATTCCCCGCGGCCAGGTCCTTCATGGCGGCCTCCACCGTCGCCGCGTCGATGCGGCCGAGCGATCGAATGGCATCCAGACTCCGGCGGACGATCAGGGACGCCGCACCAAGCTCGTCGTTTACCAGCACGACGATCTTGCCCCCGACCTCCCGCGCCGAAAGCTCGACGTCAATATGAAAGGAGACCGCCGGAAGCACGACAACCTGATCGACCCCGCACTCAACGCGAAACGCCTCCTCAACCTGCGGCCGCGAGAGGCCCAGCGCCGAGTTGCGATAGACCTCCGCCTCGCCGATCAGCAGCACGCGCTGCCGCGTCGCCGGGTCGTAAACGGGAATGAGATTGCCGCCCTGAAATAGCAGCGGCGAGCGGATGAGACGGTGGCCGATCTTCGCCAACGCCTCAATGCCGAAAGTCTCAGCCGAATCGCAGACGCTGCGCTCCTCACCGCGACTGGCATAGCGCGGCATGAGTGTCGCCGCCTCGCGCTTGCCGGCAGCGGTCGTCGCCGTCCCAGGCTTGCCGTTGTCCTGCGCCCACTGCGCCGGCCTCCACGGACCGGGCAGAATTGTGATACCGGCGCCGCGGCCCCTCTGCCATTTCGCGGCCTCCGCGCGCAGGGCGTCCGCCGCTTCAGAGGCGATGGATACCACCAGCCGCGCCTCCGGCAGGGCACTGCTCATGCCGCGAACGACATCCAGGGCACTGCCGTCACCCTGCCCCTTCCAATAGTCCGCATTGGGAACCTGCATTCGCACGAGGTCGATATTCGATTGCCCCGCTTCGGATGAGAGTTGGAATCCCAGTGATGACGGCCTGAATGCGAACTTCGCGAGGGAGAGATCGGAAGTCAGATCGCCGGGCGCGGCGCCCGCTGCCAGGCGTGAAGCGATATGCCGAACCAGCTTCGACCCGCTCGCATCACCGACGGTGAAGGCTTCAAGCAGGTCAACAGGCAGCCCGACCTGCTTGAGGATTTCGATAGCAGCCGCGTCGTCCTTGAGAAAGGCATCCGGCCCGATGGCGTGGATGACCCCGGCCGTGACCTGAAGCAGCCCGTCAATCGCAAGGCGGCTTGCCACCAGCTTCATCGCCTCGACGAGCTGCGGCGCCGGTTGCTGAGTCGGCAATGCGTGCGGCCAGGAATCCGGCGGCGTGGTCGCGCGATAGCCGCGAAGCAGCGGTATGTCCTCCGGGATGGTCTTGCGAAGTGCCAGAAGGGCAGCATCGTGGTCGGCGCGAATGATCTCAACCACGCCCTCGCCGCGGGCAACCGCCGGGCTGACTGAGAGCCAGGCAGGCACGACAAACAGCAATGGGAGGATTCGGATGACGCGATTGGAACTGATCGGATTCACTGAGCGGGACTCCGTTTCAGCCGCGGAAAGATGAAGATGGCAAGGACAACGACTGCGAGGATGGCGGTCACCCAATTGAACGAACCGCCTTCGTCCTTCGCCGGAACCTTGGCGGGCGTCGCGGCGGGCGGGATCACGGCAGCGGGGGAGGCGAGGCGAACAGACCGCATCTGCTTCTGATAGTCCATTCGAACAATTCGATCCGCGACCCGGGCAAGAAACTCGTCGGGGAGATTCAGAGAGTCGAGCCGGGACAATCCGGCAGGCTGATTTTTCAGGCCGTCAACGACATCCTTGATGAGCTTGGCCTCGTCCGCCGATCGTACAACCCGCGGAGTCTGGGGCGGCGTCTGGAGCAGGATCGAGACCAGAATGCATTGTGTGAGGATCATGGCAGCATCGGGTAGCCGATGATTGAGACGCCGTCAAGCCGACAGATGCCGATTCGGACGCCACGATAGGTTCAAGTCGGTACCGGCCGATCGTCGATTTTTACTGGATGGATGGGGGCGTACGGTAAGGGCCGCCTCCGGTTCTGGCGTCAGCGGGCTATAATGAGTCGGTACTGACATTGACGGTCGTGGGGGCGGGAGTCGATCATCATGAGTCGCTCACACGTGAAATTCGGGGGCATCATCGTTGCCATCCTGGGGCTCACCGCGAGCCCTTCGTTGTCACAGATCGACAACCGCGTGAACCAGGGAAACGCGGCGACAGCCGGCCGAGCGCTGGACAGCAATCCGGGGAGCGGCAGTTCTCGCTTCAACCTGACCCGGCCCGGCACGTTCGACGCCGGCGCGAGGTCCAATGCGATCATCACCGGCAATGTCACCGGACTTGATTATTTCCACGGCGGATCTCCGCTTCTCAACAACAATCAGTTCCGCGAGTCGCTTCCATCCGGGGAACTTACCGGATTCCGAGCACAAAGTGTCGGACTCGATGACGTCCTCAACAACAGGACCCGGAGCGGCGGATTTTACTTTGATCGCTCGCAGACCGTGACGGACGCGGGCTATATTCGCTCTGGACTGAACCAACCGGGATCGTCTTTTGTCCCCACGCCAAACACGCCGCCGCCGCAGAACTTCACCACCGACAATACGTCGGCTTACCTTCTTCAGCGGCTGCCAGATCCGTCGGACCGGCGGGTGTCGATTCCGCGCCCCGACCTTCAGCCCGGCATGAAGCAAACACAAGCTGTCGGCAGCCTGGTGAACAAGGCCACCGCGATCGACCTCTCGCCGTATCAGTCCGCCGTGGGTTCATCGATCTTCGGCACGCCGACTCCACCGGTGCGTCCTGCGTTGACGGGCGGGCTGGTTTCCGATCGGGTGGACCAGACAGACAATCTGAAAGATCTGGCATCACGGGCGCTGGCGGATGACCCAAGCCTGCGTCGCGTAGATTCATCGGCGAGTTCGCTGGTCCAGCGTCCGGACGAATCAGTGGGTGGAACTTCAACCGAAGGGCGGACTTCGGCGGATGCACTCGTACAGGCACAAGAGTCCATCTCGCCGGAGACGCCATCTGCGCCGTTTTCGTTTCCGCTGGAGCGGCCTGCCGATCTCGGTCAGGATCGATTCGCGGATTTATACAACGCGGTGGGCGTTGCCGGATCGCTTGGCATCACGAACCTGGCGTTTGACGTTGATGAGCAGCCGGTCGGAGAGATTGCCGAGGTCGAGACGGGCGATGTTGGAAAGACGCGGATTCCGGGAAGCCTGATGCGAGACTCGGGCGCGGGACTCAAGCAACTATCGGAGACCGCCAAGTGGGCCTCCGAAGTTATTGATGAGCCACTTCGGACATTCGCGGGCAGATACAAGAACAAGTTGAACGACTACATGCTGGCGGGCGAAGAAGAGCTGCACCGCGGGCAGTATTACAGCGCAGCGCGGTACTTTGAACTGGCGTCCTCCATTGATCCTATGAATCCTTTGCCGCTATTGGCGAGGGGACACGCGCTCGCGGCGGCGGGGGACTATCGATCGGCCGTTCGATACATCACGATGGGCATTGAGCGTTTTCCGCAGATCGCGGCATTTCGGATTGACCTTCCCGCGTTACTGGGTCGTCCCGATGTTTTCGATATTCGCCGGGCTGATCTCGAAGACAAGCTGGCCGTCGGCGAGAATCGGGAGCTTCGGTTCTTACTCGGCTATCTGGAGCTTTACTCAGGTCTGCCCGACGAAGGAATTCAAAACCTTCGCATCGCCGCCAAGGCTTCGCCACCGGAATCCATCATCGGAATGTTCGTCGATCTGATTTTGGGTCTCCGTGAGCTTCCGCCCATCGGCAAGTGACACACTGCCGAGATTCATTTCATCCGACGAGAATTCGAGTCAGGTAGTCCATCGCTCGCGCGGGCTTCGGCACTGGGGCTGCACAGCAAGCGTACGGCCACACACCGCTGATGACTTCCGGCACATGATGGAATGATTGCAGGGAAGCAGGGGACAAAAAAAGAAGACACCGAGCGCCTCAAGGGCGATCCCGGTGCCTTCCGGAGGGGAAAGAAGCCAAAAACTGAAATCGCCCGATATTCGCCGGCGTCGCGCTTTGATAAGGCCCTCAAAAAAACTGCCCTAGGTCTGACTGCCCGCAGGATTATATGCCGCGGTCCACGACTATCCACTTATCGGCGAAATTATCTAATCGCTACAGTCCTCCCGGCCTTTGCGAAGACTATGTTAATTATCGGACATTTGTCAACTAAAAAATCCGTCCCGTTTTGGGGGGGCCAGTCCATGGAACCTCCCTTTCCCTCCTTTCTACCCGGTTGGTGCCTGGGAGGTTCGCTCGAATCGAGCGATTGGGGGGTTGCAATGTTGTTGTCGGCCTGATTCGTGAGCTTTCCATTGAGAAAGGTCCATTCCGGGCGGGACCATTTCGGGGTCGCCGATTGGCTTGGCCCTCGAAGAGTGGCCTTGGGGCGCCAGGGGAGGTACGAGCCTCATTCCTGGGCACTGGATTGGGGGGAAACGCGGGTTAAAGGCATCAGGCGGCGATAACTCTCGACAGTCGCGGCGGATCTTGTTATGAAGAGCAGTTCGCCGTGCGGCGGCCGACCGAGTTTTCGGGGGGGCTGCCGGACGACCAAAGACCCCGTAGCTCAGCTGGATAGAGCGCAGCCCTGCGAAGGCTGAGGTCGGACGTTCGAATCGTCTCGGGGTCGTTTTCATCGGGGGGGTTAAGGGCTGCGGTCCATCGGGTGGGACGGGCGCGGCAGTTGGCACGTTCACGATTTTCAAAATGAGCGATGTCGGGCGACTGAACGAACCAGCCGTTAGAATCCGCAGACGATGATTGAGATGCCAACCGCCACGGGCCTGGACCACATCGCCGAAAAGGTGGCTGCCGGCGAACGACTCTCGTATGACGACGGCGTACTGCTTTACGCGTCCCGGGATATTCACGAGATCGGTCGGCTGGCCAACATCGTGCGCGAGCGACTGCACGGCGATGCCGCATATTACAACGTCAACCGACACATCAACTATACAAACTTCTGCGTTCTCCGCTGCAAGTTCTGCTCCTTCTACAGGCCGTACTCAAAGGATGCCGCTGCCAAGGCACTGCCGATTGTCGTTGGACACGGCGACAGTCTGAGTTTGCCGCTGGCCGGTTCGTCGCAATCCGACACCTATGAGCTAAGCATCGATGAGATTGCCGCCCGGGCGAAGGATGCGTATGACCACGGCGCGACGGAAGTCCACATCGTCGGCGGGTTGCATCCCAAGTTGCCGTTTGAGTATTACGTTGACATGTGCCGGGCGATTCGCGCGGCGTGTCCGACGATTCACATCAAGGCATTTACCGCCATCGAGATCATCCACTTCACGCGCATCAGCAAGCCGCGGCTGAGTATCCGTGAAGTCCTGGAACGGCTCCGCGAGGCGGGGCTGGGCAGCCTTCCGGGCGGGGGAGCAGAGATCTTTGACGACCGGGTCCACGACGAGGCTTATCAGAACAAAGTGGGGGAGGCGGGCTGGTTCGACGTGCATCGCACGGCCCACGAGATCGGCATGTTCACCAATGCGACGATGCTCTACGGCCACGTCGAGAGGCCCGAAGAGCGGATCACTCACATGCTGAAGCTGCGAGCGCATCAGGATGCGTCGCTCGCCTCGCGCAAGGCGTCGTTCAACTGCTTCATTCCGCTATCGTTCATACCTGAGGGCAGCGAGCTTTCGCAGGCGGCGGGCCCGACGGGGCTCATGGATCTCAAGACGTTGGCGATCAGCCGACTCATGCTGGACAACATCCCGCACATTAAGGCCTTCTGGATCATGCAGTCGGCGAAGCTTGCTCAGGTGGCGCTGAACTTCGGTTGTGACGACATGGACGGCACGGTCGTCTGGTACGACATCACCAAGCGCGAGGGGGGCGCGGGCAACACGCATCAGGAAATGAGCGTCGAGCGGATGAAGGCGTTGATCCGCGAGGCGGGGAGGATTCCGGTGGAGCGGGACACGTTGTACCGGGCGATTGATCGGACGAAGTGAGAGCCGATGCCGAGGGCATCAATTCATCTCAATGGCCCGGTCTCCGCTGAAACAAGTGCAGATACCTGCCATTATCCAGTCGGGCGACTCTTGGTGAGTATTCGGCAAGCAGTTCCGGTGTAAAAATATCCTGCTCGCGCTGTTTGATATTGTCATTCGGCGGCTGGACAAAGAAGGGGCTGTTGGTTGCCAGGGGTGAGTCCAGGACCTGCACGTTACCCAGGAGCAGGTACGTGGGCTTGCGGGACAGAATGTAGGGCCCATCGTGTTTTTCGTGGCCGACCCAGTGGCCGGTGACCGGCATTTCCTTGTGGGCGATATGAGCGTCGGTCAAGCCGAGCATGTCGTAGACAATCAGATCTGAGTAGTAACCGACAGCGCCGATCGGAGCGCATGCCACGGATTGTCCGCTGGACGCCATCGAATTCAGCCATCGACCGGCGGCGGACCAATCCGGAATCTCACGCCGCTGCTGATCAATGTAGCGTAGGTAATGTTCGGATGTCACCGTACTAGTCACCAGGGAAAACGCCACGGCGATCATCACAATGGCCGCGGTCCATCGCGAGACCATGCGAGGGGCCGATGACTGGGCGGCCTTGCCCCAACCGAGCATGACCGCGAGGAGTTTTTCAAGTAGGAGCAGCCACAGTGGAATCACCGGCATCAGGAATCGATGCATGGGAAGGCCGTCGCCGCCGACGAGGACGACTCCCACCAGCATGGCCGCGGTCGTGAGCGACAATCCGCGAGCGAAGGAATTGCGATAGGCAAACCAGGGCGCGGCAATGGAGAGAATCCACGCCAGGAAACCGCCATGTTCGAGGATGCACTCGCGCACATACTGAAATCCACCTCGCCAGACGGCGGCGCCTGATCCGACCTTTGCGTAGTAGGTATTCGGCAACCAGAATCCGTAGTAGCTCTTTCGCCAGAGCAGATGGGCCCCGACGATGATCGTTGCCGGAAGGATATAGGCGAAAATCAAATGGCGGCGGCCTTTGCCCGCATCAAGTAGGAACCACACGCCGATGACGCATGTCACGGCGACCCCCTCCGGACGGGTCAGTCCGCAGAGTCCGGCCACGATGCCTGCCGCGATCGCGCGTCGGGCGGAAAGTCCGTCACCTGCGAGCAAGTAGAGAGTCAGCAGAACCAAGAGCGCGTAACCGGTGGCCTCCAGTCCGCCCCAGGCCCAGCATGCCACCGTCGTGCAGAGGGCGAACAGCGTTGGGGCGATCCAGGGAATGAAGATGCCATCAGACTGAAGCGGCTTTGCGCAGGCCCGCAGTAGGGGGAGTGTCAATATTGCGGCACCGAGGGACAGTGCCTGGACGGCGAAGACAAAATCGACACCGGCCTTGCCCAGTGCCGCGGCCGTCGCGACCCATAGGACGCTGGTGTAGCCCTCGACCCGCTCTCCGATGTTGTAGACCCAGCCGTGTCCTCGGGCGACGTTTCTGGCGTATCTCGCGGCGATCAGGGCATCGTCACTGAGGAAGTCGTACCAGAATGCGCGACCGGCCAGCAGCATCGAGAGGATCAGGAGGGCGGGGAGCGCTCTCAAAATGGGCGAATGGAAGAGGCTCGCGCGAGGGCCGGGGCCCTGTGTGTGACTCGGAGCATCTTTCATTTCAGGATCGGGCCTCGGAGACGGCTAGTCGTCGACGTCTACATCCACCTGAGTCTCCTTGCCCTTGGCTTTGTCGGGCAGGTTGACCCGGACTCTTGCGTAGGGAGCATCGACCTCGATATCAGCGCGGTGCTCTTCCACCTTTTTCTCAGCGCAGGCAGGCGAAGAGAGACACGCGGCGAGCAGGACGGCCAGCAGACCTAGTTTGCGGAACATGTACCTCTCCCTTATTCGTGCGCGGCCGATCGAGTCGTGCTCATCATGCTACGACGATCGGCGCGGCATGGGAATGGGGCGGTCTTTGACGGTTCGTGCCGCCCTGATGGATCGGGGCATATTGAGTATTTGAGAATGCCGGATATGTGGCGTCGAGGAATTACGGGTTTTGGGCGGCGGGTGTCGGCGCGGTATACTCTGCGGAAGATGGTTCCCTATTGCGGGGTTCCGGCCTGAGACACTCGTTCGGAAGACTTCATGGACCTGATGGAACTCATGAAATTTGCGGTCGAGCAGAAGGCGTCGGACCTTCACTTGCAGGCGGGTTCGGTGCCGATGATGCGGATTTCGGGTCAGGCACGGTTTCTCGATGCCGCGTCGCTGACCGGCGAGCAGGTGCGAGAATTCGTCGTATCGCTCCTTCCTCCGGCGATCAAGCCACAGGCGGATACGGCCATTTATTCCGGGATCGATTTTTCGCACTCGATTCCCGGTCTTTCGCGGTTTCGATGCAGCGCCTACAGCCAGCTCGGTCAGTACGGCGTCGTCGTTCGAATGGTCAACTCGAAGGTGCCGGCCTTTAAGGACCTGATGTTGCCGGAGGTCGTGCAGGAGGCGGCGCTGCTTCAGCGCGGGCTGACGCTGGTCACTGGCACGACCGGCTGCGGGAAGAGCACGACGCTGGCGTCGATGATCGACCTTGTGAATCACTGGTACCGGGCGAAGATCATCACCATCGAGGATCCGGTCGAGTTCGTTCACAGCAATAAGAAGGCAATGATCTCGCAACTTGAGGTGGGCACGGACACACCCTCGTTTGAACAGGCATTGCGTCAGGCGCTTCGGCAAGACCCGGATGTGATTCTCGTCGGCGAGCTGCGCGACGTGGAGACGCTGCGCATGGCGCTGCGGGCCGCCGATACGGGACACCAGGTTTTCTCGACGCTTCACAGCCAGAGCACGGCGCAGACGATCGAGCGAATTATCGCCATGTTTCCCCACGACGAGCACGACATTTTGTTGTCGCAGGTGGCGACTTCGCTGGAGGCGATTATTTCGCAGCGGCTTGTCACGACGCAGGACGGAAAGCGGCGACCGGCGGTGGAGATTCTTCGCGGCACTCCCGTGGCGGAGAAGTTCATCCACGAGAAGAAGCTCAATGAACTCCTCACTTACATAGAGACGGGGGAGTCCGGCATGCAGAGCTTCGACCAGCATCTGCTCCAGATGTACAACGAGAAGTCGATCAGTGGGACTGAGGCGCTTCGCTGGGCGACCAATCCAGAGGCCCTGGCCATGGCGTTTCGTGGGATTCGGCGGATCGGCAGCGGTCGCGGCTGACGGTCGCGCGTCATCGATCCCATTACATAATCGCGATGTGTCCGGTTACTTGAGGAATCGCTTCATGGCGTCGAGGGTGCGCGGGCTGATGTGATGCTCGATGCCTTCGGCGTCGGCTTCGGCATCGCTCCGGGGAACGCCGAGGGCGAGGAGAAAGTTCAGCACAAGCCGGTGCCGTTCTCGTGCCCGATGGGCGAGCTGTCGGCCTTTTTCGGTGAGGAAGATGGACCGATAGGGGGCGGAGGTGACGAGGCCTTCGGCCTGAAGCCGGGTGACGCTTTTTGTGACCGTGACGTGGGTGACGCCGAGATGGCGTGCGATGTCCACGGCTCGGGCCTCGCCGCACTTGCCAATCAGATCATCGATCAGCTCAACATAGTCCTCGGCCAGTTCGTGGGCGTGGTCCAGCCTTGTGCGGCGGTAGCCGTTGGCCGCGGCCTCAGGCTCGGGGGTTCGGCGTACAGTTTTCTTCTTGCTGGGCTTGGCGGGCATCGAACTACCTGATGGGCCCTTGTTCGGGGTTGTCAGCGGCACTATGGGGGCCATTATGGCAGACTGGATTACCAAGTTCAAGGGTGACTACAAGTTGATCTTTTCGTTATTAGAATATAGCATGTACTACAGAGTATAGTTTATACCTTGATTTGCAATGCCGCCCGACTTAGAATGCCGACGGGCCGTTGAGGAGTGCCGTATGCGACAGTTCACTTTGTGGAGGATATCAGCCCTCGCTCTGATCGTTGGTTGCCGGCCGAGCCTTGCCGAGAATTCGCCGGGGCAGCCGCCGCAACTCCAGACGCCTTACAAAGCGGTCTGCACCGTCGGGATGATCACCGACATCGTTACTCAAGTTGCCGGTGATCGCGCGCAGGCGCGGGGCATCATCGGTGAGGGCGTCGATCCGCATCTCTATCAGGCGACGCGGGGGGACATTTCCCTCTTGCTCTCCGCCGACATTGTTTTTTACAACGGTTTGATGCTCGAAGGAAAAATGGCGGACGCGCTGGTCAAGGTGGCGCGCAAGAGGCCGGTCTTCGCCGTTACAGAACTCATAGAGGAGAATTTGCTCCTGGAGCCTCCGGAATTCGCCGGCCATCACGACCCGCATGTCTGGATGGACGTGTCGCTCTGGAAGGCGGCCGCCAACATGGTGGCTCGGACCCTGACTGAGTTCGATCGGGCCGGCGAGGACGTGTATCGTGCCAATGCCGCCCGACTGACGAACGAAATGGACGCGCTGCATGCCTACGCGCGGAAGGCGATCGGCAGCATCCCCAAGGACCGGCGCGTGCTGGTCACGGCCCATGATGCGTTCAACTACTTCGGTCGGGCGTACGACATCGAGGTGGTGGGCATTCAGGGAATCAGCACGGAGTCCGAGGCGGGTATCGCCGATATCAATCGCATCGTCGGACTGTTGGTCGATCGCAAGGTGAAGGCCGTCTTTGTTGAAACGAGCGTCTCCGAGAGAAACATCCGTGCATTGTGCGAAGGCGCGCAGTCCAGGGGGCATCAAGTGGCCATCGGCGGCTCTCTCTTTTCGGATGCCATGGGCAAGCCGGGCACTTACGAAGGCACTTACATCGGCATGATCGATCATAACGTCACTATCGTTGCCCGAGCCCTTGGGGGGGAAGCGCCGGAGCGGGGCATGCAGGGCAAGCTGAGTCTCGGCATGGGGAAATAGTTGTCGAACGCTGAAATGAACAAGCCCGCCGCACGCCCGATGACAGCGAATTCGGCATCAGATCACGATGCCGCGTGCCCGGTCTCGATACATGATCTAACCGTCGCCTATCATCGCAAGCCAGTTCTGTGGGATGTGGATTTCGCGGCGCCGGAAGGGAGCCTGATCGGCGTCGTTGGTCCGAACGGCGCCGGCAAGAGCACTCTGATCAAGGCATGTTTGAATCTCGTCCCGGCTGCGTCCGGCAGTGTTCGGTTTTACGGAAAGCCTTACCGCGAACAGCGGAAGATTGTCGGCTATGTGCCTCAGCGCGAAAGCGTTGACTGGGACTTTCCGGCCAGCGCGCTGGATGTCGTCACGATGGGGCGGTACGGCAGAATTCCGTGGTGCCTTCCGCCGAGTCGAAAGGACAAGGCGGCGGCGCTGCAATGTCTGGATCAGGTCGGCATGGCGGACTATGCCCGGCGGCAGATCAGCAAGCTGTCCGGCGGTCAGCAGCAGCGAGTTTTTCTTGCACGGGCTCTGGTTCAGGACGCGCAGATCTACTTCATGGATGAACCGTTCGCCGGGGTGGATGCGGCAACGGAGGGCGCGATCGTCGAATTGCTGCACGAACTGCGGGCCCGACGAAAGACGGTGGTTATCGTTCATCACGATCTCCAAACGGTCAGCGCTTATTTTGACCATGTCGTTCTGCTGAACATGCGAATCGTTGCCGTGGGCCCGACGAACGAAGTGTTCACCGACGAGAATCTCCAAAAGACCTACGGCGGCAGACTCACGCTGCTGGATAAGGCGGCCGAAGCGATTGCGCAGGGGGGGCATCACAAATGATCGCTATGAGGGGGATTCCATGGGCCCTCGTCGCGATGCTGATCCCTTTCTCGAACGCGATGGCACAATCGCAGCCTGGCACGCACCGCTCGATCACCGATACCGCCGTACATTGGCCGGGGTGGGATCAGGTGAGCCAGGCGCTTCTTCTGCGCGATTACAACACGCGCGTCGTCGTGATTGGCGCCACTCTGCTCGGGCTCGCGGCGGGTGTGATCGGCACCTTTGCGTATCTTCGAAAGCGGGCCCTCATGGGTGACGCGCTCAGCCATGCCACGTTGCCGGGCATTGCTCTTGTGTTTCTCATCCTCGGGGCCAAGAACATGCCGCTGCTGCTTCTGGGTGCGGCTGTGAGCGGTATTCTGGGCGTCCTGGCTGTCATTGGGCTTCGGACCATTCCGCGTATCAAGGAAGACGCCGCCATCGGCATCGTGCTCAGCGTGTTCTTCGGACTGGGAATGGTGCTGTTCGGACTCGTTCAACAGCTGAAGACAGGCAATGAGGCGGGCATTCAGAGCTTCATATACGGCAAGGCCGCCGCGATGCTCCATCGCGACGCGTGGCTCATCGGCGGCGTCGCGGTCGCCGTGGTCGCTGCATGCACGCTGTTCTACAAGGACTTCCGCATCCTCTGTTTTGACGAGGAGTTCGCCGGTTCTCAGGGGTGTCCGGTGGTGGTCATGGACCTTGCCATGATGGCGCTGGTGGTGCTGACGACGGTTGTGGGATTACAGGCCGTGGGGCTGATTCTGGTGGTGTCGCTGCTGATCATTCCGCCGGCCGCCGCGAGATTCTGGACGGATGATCTCGGCATCATGACGCTCGTTGCGGGGGCCAGCGGTGCGGCGAGCGCATGGTTCGGGGCGACGCTCAGCGCAGTGATGCCGAGGTTGCCGACCGGCGCCATCATCGTGTTGTGCGCGGGGGTGATGTTTTTCGTCAGCATGATGGCCGCGCCACGTCGAGGAGTCATTGCCGGAATCTGGAGAGGCTGGTCACTTTCGCGGCGCATCGGGCTCCAGCACGTTTTGCGCGCGTTTGCGGAACACGAGGAGAGGTATGCCGAAGGGGTCGGCATCACGATGCAACAACTTCTCGCGGCGCGGTCGTGGTCGCCCGTCAGTCTTCAACGATCGCTTCAACGGGCAATCCGTCGTGGCGAAGTGACACGAGGCGGCGACGGCGGGTTTCGGCTCACTTCGGCGGGCCGGGTCGAGGCGGCAAGAATCCTGCGAAATCACCGACTCTGGGAACTCTATTTGATTCGACACGCCGACATTGCCCCCTCGCACGTTGATCGAGACGCGGATGATGTCGAGCATGTGCTTTCCGAGCCGATCGTGCGAGAGCTGGAACGCGCGCTGGATGAGGCGGTGGCGATTCCGCCGTCACCGCACGCGGAGGGGGGCGGCGTATGAGCGGCTGGGACTGGAGTAGCGACGGCTGGATCGTTCTAGCAGGTGTGCTTTCGGCGTGTTCGTGCGCGCTGGTCGGCAACTTTCTCGTGCTTAGAAAGATGAGCCTGATGGGGGACGCAATTTCGCACGCCGTCCTGCCGGGGCTGGCGATCGCGTTCATCGTTTCGGGCAGCCGGGCATCAATGGAGATGTTCGTCGGCGCGGTTCTGGCGGGCACGCTCACGGCCGTTCTGTCGCAGGCCGTCATCAAGTACGGCGGCGTCGAACGCGGGGCCGCCATGGGCGTCGTATTCAGTGTGCTCTTCGCGCTGGGGCTTATCTTGATTCGTCAGGCCGCGGACCATGTCGATCTTGATCCCGGCTGCGTGCTCTACGGCAACATCGTTCAGATACCTTTGGATGCGATCGGCGGCGAGGTTCCCCCCGCGATTGTGAATCTGGCGATCGTGTTCGGCGTGAATGTCGCGTTCGTCGGAGTGTTCTACAAGGAGCTGCGCATCTCCACGTTTGATCCGCAACTCTCCACGACGCTCGGGATCCCCGCATCGCTCATGCATTATCTACTCATGATTCTGGTCTCGATGACCACCGTTGCCAACTTCGAGTCGGTTGGCTCGATTCTCGTCATCGCGATGCTGATTGTACCCGGCGTCGCCGCTCATCTTCTGACGGATCGATTGTCGACGATGATTATCGTAAGCCTAGTTATTGCGTCGGCTTCGGCGGTGCTGGGCCATGTCGCCGCGGCATTCGGCCCTCGCTGGATCGGCATTGACGCGGACACGAACACGTCGGCAATGATGGCGGTCGTTGCCGGGTTGTTCTTATTGACGGCCGTGCTGGCGTCGCCGCAGCACGGGGTGATCGGCAAGGCATTTCACCGAATACAGCTTTCATTGACGATCACCCGCGAGGACATCCTCGGCCTGTTGCACCGATGGAGAGAGATGAGCGCCGGCGATTCTCGTCCGATGCATCGGGATGAAATCCTGGCGGCGGTCGGCGACTCGACGGTTTCGCGTTGGGCCCTTCGATCGCTGGTTCGCAGGCGTGAACTTGTTCCGGCGGTTTCCGACGCCTCAACGAGATCGCCCGCCTATCTGCTGACCCCCGACGGGATCGCCAGCGCGTCGGTCCTTGTGCGATCGCATCGGCTTTGGGAATCATATCTGGCCAAGCATTTTGCGATTCCCCTGGATCACCTGCACATGTCGGCCGAGCGCTGGGAGCATTTCATCACGCCGCAGTTGCGAGAGGAACTTTCACAGGACCTGATCGCGCCGGACGTCGATCCGCACGGCAAGGAAATCCCTCCGGAGCACGGCGGACCAGGGCGATAATCCGCAAGCGGGCGGTACTTTCGTCGAGCGCCTTGAGGCTGACTCACTTACCGCATTACAATTGAACGGCTACGCCGCCGTAGCTCAGTTGGTAGAGCAGCGGTTTTGTAAACCGCAGGTCATCGGTTCGAGTCCGATCGGCGGCTTTGTCGCATGGTGTCGCACTGACTGGCACTATGTCGCTTTCACCCTTACGGGCATTGACGATTTCATGGTGACGCGATTGTGGCACTGTCGATACTCCGTCGCGCCGGTTCGCGCGGCTTCGCACCGTTTCGCGCCCCAATTGCTGGGGATATAGCTGGGGGTCATCCGGGCCTTTTCCGAGTGTCCCCGTTGCCCTCAGTGCTTCCCGCTCGGGTTCTTTGCTGGAAACGGCCGGTAGGGCGTCCAGTGCCCCGGACAGGTCATTCATGCCCAGCCGGGTATAGGTGTTTAGAGTCAGTTTCGGGTCCGAGTGCCGGGCCAGTTCTTGAGCAACCTTGACCGATGCCCCGCCCCTCACGAGTAGTGTAATGTAGGTCACACGGAGTGCATGGAAGTCTATCAGCCGTCCGGCCGAATCCTCCACCGCAAGACAGTCTGACTCCCGCCGTTCCCGCCTGTCCGCCTGATTCACCCCTTCACGAATCCATTGTGCCCGCGCCCTCCGCAGGTCCAGGCGGATCATCATCGCCGTTTTCTCCGGCATATCAGAGAACACCGGCCGATCATCGGGCTTGCTGGCCAGCCACCCTTGCAGGATGTCAGCAAGGTCATCCCTGATCGGTTGTCGGTCATCCCTGCGCCTCTTAGAGTGTGCCGCCCGCAGCGCAATCGCCGGGGGGTCATCGCCCAGCCGGAAACTATCCTTCGTGAGATTGCGAAGCTCGTTCACTCGAAACCCCGTCCCGGCAGCAACGCGATAAGCCATCGCTCGGTCGGGGCCGGTCATGCCTCGCCATGTCGGGGCGTTTTCAGCGGCATCGACAAGCCGCGTGAGTTCGTCGGCCTCTAGTGGCCTACGCTCATAGCGTTTGTCGGTCGATGCGTTGAATCCGCTCAGGTGTGAGAGAACGTCGTCGCGGGTCCGGCCGTCGCGTTTCATCCATCGGGCAAACTGCTTGACCGCTCGCAGGTAATGCTGGCAGGTCTGCAATCCCCAGCCATCATCGCCGCTACTTAGTTCACCGATTGCGGTCTGAATTGCTGACGCCGATAGGTCACTGGGGCGTGTCGCCTTCACCGCGTCCAGTATCACCTTGACGCGCGTCTGCAAGAGTGCGACTTGACGCGCAGTAACACCCTTCGCAAGCAGCGAATCCCGCCAGTCTATAAGGTGATTCGCAATTGATTTTCGATCCGCAGCCGAGTATCCATCGCTGCGAGCATCTATCACGCCGTCGCGTCTTAGTGCTGTGTCAGCGACATGTTTTGACAGGATGCGCTCCGCCGCCGCCCGATCGGTTGTGCGGGTCGATGCTTCCCGTCGCTTGCCTGAATGATCGTACCAGGAAGCAATCCACGGACCGTGACCGTCCCTTTTGAAAAGCGTCCCTTGCCCTTTGCTGCGATGTCGTGCCATGTCGTCACCGTCCCTTTCGATTCGCCGCCGGTCGCAGCTCACTTGGTTTCGAGAAACAGTCCCGGCTCCACCTTAAAGTGCTCGGACAGAATCCGAATATGCGTTTTCGATAGGCCGCGTTGCCCTTGCTTTATCAGTGTCACCAGCGGGCGATTGCCCAGCAAGCGGCCAAGCTCCGCGTCCGTCATCCCGCTTTGATTCATAAGGTACTTCAGCACGTCCACCGGCGTCATCTTCGCCGCCTTCGCGCTTACGCGCTCGGCGTCGTATGCCTGTACCAGCAAGGTCAGCGTGTCCAGATAGTCTTGCTCACCGGGCGAAAGCGAACCTTCCGGCCGCACCGCCAGCCGGTCCAGAATCGCCGCCGCCGCCTCATACTCCCCGTCGTTTCGCAGCGGGCAAAGCGGAAACTCACAGACCAAGCACAGATAATCGCCCGCCGCCTTGCGGGCCGTGCGTCGCCGATGCCTTCGGGGCCGTGTTGTTGTTGGAGTGCTCATAGCGCCGCCTTCCAGTCGCCTTTGTCGTATTGCGCGTGTGTCAGAATCCGCAGGACATAGAGCCGCTGGGCCTTGTAGTGGACCGCCGCAATCAGCCGGTACTTGTTCCCGCCGACGTTGAACACTGTCACCTTGTTCTCGCTGGCGACGGTTGCCAGGTCCGCGTTCGGGTAAATCAACCGCAGCTCTGCCAGGTTCCGCCACTTGGCCTTCCGAGCGACGCGATACCATGATTCCAACGCCGTCGCCGCGTCGGCGTGCCGCTCCGCAAAATCCCGGATGCGTTTCCGGGTAATAACGTTCATTCACTCACCCGCGTTTACATTATGTAAAGTATCGACCGGAAAGTCAAATCCCTTTGTTAATCTCACCGTCCGCAACGCCTCTGCCCGATGCCCGGCCGCAAGGTCCGGCCGGATTTCTTCGCAAACGTCCGCCAAATAGGTCAACCGCTTCGCCCATGCCGCCGCCGTCCAGCCGTCAGGGACGCCGGGGACCACCTTGCCGGGCCGGGGGGCCCAGGTTTCTCGCCTGCCCTCAATCGACTCGATAACGGCCCGGTCTGCCCGGTCCCATTCATCCGGTTGGCGGCAGGGAATCACCCGGGCCTCGTCCTGCCCTTCCAGTGCCCGTATGATCGCCGCCTTGTGCTGGAGAAGCTCTGCCCGCAGGCCGTCGTCAACGGCATCGGCAGGGCGAAACCGAAGCCGTCCAGCGTCAGCTTGAAGGGTGACACCCAGCCTCTTGCAGCGGGCCATGATTTTCGTCGCCGGGGTCATATCTCCTCCCAGTCTGACGCTTCATCGGGCACGCCAGATAACACGGGGGGTTTGCTGTCATCGCCGTCATCGCCGTAAAAAGCCGCGTTTTCGGGTGAATAATGGGGTTTTTCCATGACAGCGTTTTTCGGGCCGTCGCTGTCATCGCCGTCACACGCCGTCACGCTTTCAGGGGGCAAAACCGCGTTTTCGGGGTCGTCAGCGGGGTCGGGTGACAGCGTGACAGCGTTGACGGCAAAATCCCGCGTTAATCTGATTTCAATTTGGCGAGCCCCCCGCGACCGCTCGCCGATGGTCGCTTCGATACCGACGCGCCGCAGGTCCGGGGCCAGCCGCCGCAGCAGGCCTCCGAGAACCGGGGGGCCTTTGGGCCATCCGTGCGGCAGGGACCGCCGCCCCGTCTTGGGGTCGGCCGGGGCCTCGCTGTCGGCCATCACTTCCAGCAGTTCGGATGCCGTGCCGGTCCACGGGCCGGATTCGGCCAGACGCCGCAGCGCCGGATAGATCGCCGCGTGCTCTAAAATCGTTTCGACGCCAGCCCGCCGATGGGCCGTGAACGCCGCCAGAAATGCCCCGTGCGGCAGGGCCAGCCCGCTCTCGCCCGCGACGGTCCAGAGACAGAAATCAGCCATCCGGGGCAACGATGAAAGCTTTGTGGTCGGGAGTTCTCGCAGGGCGATAACAGCCGCGTCGAGTAGAGCGCCAAGAATCCGGGGCTTGGCCGCGTCGAACGCCCGCCAGATTTCCGCCTCTGGCCTTCGCTTGTTCTCGGGGATGGTCGGCAGTGTCACCGTGATTGCACGGTCCATAAGGTCCGACTTTGTGACGAATTCTTCGATGCCATTAAGCACGATCGGCCGCTTGGCATTGAACAGTTTTTCATCATCATCAGAGAACAACTCGCGCGTCGAAAAACCGCCGCCTGTAGCGAGTCGGCAAAAGCAATCAGACAGCCACGGCTGAAGTCGTGAAATATTGTCTATGGCGACGACGTGCGCGTTGTTCGCCGCAATCGCCAGGTCTCGGGGTTCCTTCGGTTCGGCGCGAAGCGGGCAGGCGTTCGGGTCGATGATTGCGCGGAGCATTTGGCACGCCGTCGTCTTGCCCGATCCTTGCTCGCCATTGACGATTAGCGCCGTGTATGGGCGCGACGGCCGCAACGCCGCGAGCGCCCAGCTTACCATCAGTGCCCAATCGCTGTCACCGCAATTGATAAACTCTCGCAGTTCATCCATCCCGCCGCCGCGCTCGGGTGTCGGCAGGGGCAGCATTCCACGGGGGCGACGAAACCGGACCGGGGAAGCATCTTGAACGCGCCAGCCCTCGGCCGTGATTTCGACCGCTCGCCAGCGTGCGTCGGCCAGATCAAGAATGATCCGCGTATCATCACCAGCGATGCGCACATAGGTCTCGGCCGACGGCGACTCATGCCGGGCGATTGCCTCTAGCACATTCAGCGCGTCGGCCAGACCTTGCGACGCAATGGCGGATTTAGTTTGTTTCCAAAAGAGCGCAGAGATATACGACTTGAATTCGCGCCGTCGAATCGGCCAGACTTCGGAGTGCCCGCCGACTTTTATGACGGCATACGGCGCACCCTCGGGGTCGTGAAACAGCTTCGCACCGCTCGTCTCAAAAATCTTAAGTAGGGTTCCGGCCGCATTGCCGCGACGTTCCTTGGGCTTCTTCATCTTCGGCGCGCCACGTTCGACCGTCTTTTCGGCGTCGCGGATTCGCTGGACAATTTCATCATCATTCCAGTTCTTCGGGAATGGCGCAACAACTTCGTAAGCTCGAAGTGCCTTTATCGCGGCATCGTCAGACAGGTCATGCTCAACCGCGCGGCAGGCGCAGGCGTAAAGGCGCTTCGAGCCGTCCGATTCGTCGTCTCTCGGGGGGACTCGCAGCATCGCGGCAACCGCGAACCGCACAGCCCCATCATCGGCCTTGCCGTTCGTCGATGGAGCGGGTGCCGCCATTGTGGCACGCTCGGGACGATGCCGCGATAGCAGTTCTCGCCACCCTTCAGGAAGCTCGGCCATCGTTACGGTTTCGCTTGTCCAAGCGTACGCGACGCCGTTTGCGCCGATGCTCGGCGGGGCCGCGACTTGTCCGCCGTCGCCTCGTACATCGACGCCGCGAGCGCCGCCGAGATTTGTTCGATTGCCGACGCGGAGATTGCCATGCGGGTACTTAAAATACAGATGCCGTCCGCCGCTCGGCGTCTTGGCCGTCACCGTTGACGGCAATGGGCCATGCTGCCTTTCAAGTGCCGCGAGTCCGGCATCGCCGCCATGCCGGGGGTCGATGTCGATGACAACGAGATTTGATTCTCGTCCGCAGGCGATGCCGACGTTGCGGCCAACATGTCCATTGCACCACCATTCGCCGATTTGATTTTCGTCGCACGTTGCCGCGTTCGGCCAGTCGTGGAGAATTGGGCGCTTCCCGTCGATGGGATGGACGCGCCACCCGCGCGCTGCATACTCGCGGGCTTGCTCAACTATTTGTGCCGTGCTAGTATTCATCAGTCAACCTCTTTTCGGTGTGCCCCGTGCCTTGCCCGGCCGGGGCTTTTTTTATCGCTGTGTCGGCAATCTGAAGCCGTTTTCGACCAGTTCGCGCAGGTCCGCGACACGCCACAAGCGTCGCCCCCCCAAGCGAAAGCCTTCGGGAATCAAGCCGCGCGAAACGTTTCTCAAAAAGGTCCGCTTACCTATACCGAGCATCGCGGCAGCCTTCGCCGCATCGACGGCAAGCGGGGTGAGTGCCGGAGCCGTGTCACTTGGCATAATGCACCGCCTTCTCCGTCCGCGTCGCAAGAAAGCGATGCACGGCTTCGACATCGAAAAGGAATCGCCGACCGATGCGGAGCGCCGGAATCCTCCCCGCCCGCGCCTCGCGGCGAAGCCAGGTTCGCGGGACACCTAATCGACTCGCTGCCGGTTCAATGGGTAGGAATGTGCTTTTTGTTTCCATGCCGCTTTAATAGGCGCGGAAACTGCGAAAAAAAGTGAATTACGAGCGTGACATTGATATGACTTTGAAATGATACAGCACGCCGCGACTATCCCCGACGTTCGTATCGTGCGGCCAGTTCGGATTCTGAAAAAACGCGCTCAGCATTAGGGGGGGAGCCGGGCTTTCTGTAGTCGGCGAACCCGCCCCGAATCAATGTCGTCCTTGAAACGTCGAAGCGTTCCAGCGCGACGCGCATTGAGATTAGGTCCGCAGGGGGGTCCGCCTCTCGGGGTATGGCCGTATCGACCTCGCTGGCCAGAATATCTACAGCGCACTTCATCGCGCGAAGTGCATCAGGCGGGATCGTCCCGAACGGCGGATTGAGAACGATCGGCTTCCCGTGGAGCGCGTCCTCCAAGCGTAAAGCGAAAACTATCTCATAGTGAGTAGCTCGGATTTCATTCAATGCGTGATTCGCTCTGACCGACCAGCCGACCGTCGAATACGACATCATGCGCCGCTTCTCAATGGGCATGCAGGCGGGATTAAGAAGCCGCTCTAGACCAACGATCGCGGCCAGCAGCCGACCTACACCGATGGTCGATCGTGGCATCCTCGCATGATCGTTTACGCTCTCGACAAGCTCATAAGAGGCGAAAAGAATCTGTCCGATAGCATTGGGGTCGGGATCGAACGACATCTTTGCACCACCTTTGTCGGGCCGGGCCGGGCAGTGCCGCAGGTGGTGCCATGCGACGCCGCCGGTCCGCTTGGCGGCCGATCAAGCCGCCGTCCCAACGTCTAATTCTAGAGGCCTACGCCGTGCTTTGCTCAAACACAGCCCAGACTCTCCAAGGTACCCACAGCGCCCACACAGCCCAAAAGACCAAAAAGGACCACTGGAAACCTACACGGGGGCACCACGGTCTTTGAAAACCTCGACTTACAGCGATTTGTGCCCCCACACACAGCGCCATAAGTCCTTATTTTACGTTGAACGTAAAATATGAAGTTACGAGCGGCCAGCGAAGCGCCTCACGCCGACAAATAATTAAAGAATCTTCATCTCGATGCCGCAAAGCCCGGCGACACGTGCGGACTTATTGAAGCGGTCGCGCAACCCCCCGACGGCCGGAATCTGGTCGTCAAGATACTCTTTGAGTGCCGACACCTCGACACTAAGCGCGCGTTGCTGGACGCGCTCTCTCTCCGTCCTCGGTGTCGGCAGAGCGCGAAGCTGGTTTCGCTTCGCAAGAAATGTTTTCACGCAAACTTGCAAGTTCTCGACGGCGCTAATCACAATCGACCGCCGATCGCGCCGTGCGTTGTGTTGTTCAATAAGCATGTTTTAGCTCCCTGCCGCGTTGACGCGCGGCTCAAAAGGTTAGGCCGCGACCGTTTCGCTGGCCTTGATTTCATCTAGTACCCAAGAAGCCGGGCGGTCATCGGCGACGCGCTCGGCCTGCCCGGCCCCGATCAATCGCTGTGCATCTTCGCGCGGCAGACGATGGATTGTATTTTCGTTTAATGCTGACGTAAACTCTGGACGCTTCACGGCGTCGGGCACAAAAGCGATGCTCGTTAGCATCTTCACGCGCACCACATCGCCCTCAGCCTCAGTCGCCACGGGCTCAAGCCATCCGGCGGAAATCGCATGGTCTTGCCATGCATTGAAGGCAATATGGATCGGGCCGTCATGCAGTTCCGGCGAAGCGCATCGCGCATCTTCGCCAAGCGACGCTTCCATGGCGTATCGAACGCGATTGAGCCCGCGAATCGCAGCGACAAGGCCGACGTAGGAATCTCGCAGCGATTCCGCCGCCACAGAATACCTCGGGACGTAGCTCGCCTGAATCCTTGATTGCGCGTGCCGCCGTTCTTTTCGAACATCCTCGGCCTGTAGCTCGCGTGCCCGCGACGCGACAAGCAGTTCTCGCCGCGCCTGCCGGAGTTCAACTTGTGCCCGGTCAACGTCATCAAACTGGACCGGCGCGCCGTCAAGCAACTGGCGCGCGAGCGCGTCAATGTTCTCGGCCCCGGCCTTTTCGTCCGTGACGGCGGCTTCAAGATCGCGGACACGCGCCGTCAGTTCCTGTTCACGGGATTCCATTGCGGCGAGCAGCCTCTCGGCCTCGGCCAGCCCGGGGAAGTCTTCGTAAGCGAGCGTCTTGGGTTTCTCTGGTTTGGCCTTTTGGTTTTTCTTCATGGGTCAACATCCTCTAAAAAAGGTTCAATTCGCACCGCTACGCGCGGCGCGATGCGATACGTTGCGACGCATGCGACGCATTGCCGGGAACAGAGGCGACGATTGCAGACATGGCAGCCCTCAGCCCTTCCGGCAGGTCCGGCCATGCATCGATGATCCGTCGTAAGTCGGGGTCGGTCGGAGCCGGATTCCCGCGTGACTTGCTGGGGTTATCGCTGGGGGTAGAAATCGAACGCTTGGAAGTGCTTATCGCGCCGTTACTTATGGAATTGGGCAGCGGTTTTGTAAACCGCAGGTCATCGGTTCGAGTCCGATCGGCGGCTTTGTCGCATCGAGCGGCGAGGCAGGGCGCGTTGCGTCGCGGATCGAGCGTCTGCGTAGCGCGAACGAGGCAGCGACGGATCACCAAGAGCGCGATTCACCTGCCAAGCCCCAGCCATGAAGTTCGACCTCGGCTCGTGCGTGAGGTCGAAGTCGGGTGCAGTCGCTGGTTAATCTGCGTCTCATCCTCCAGCTTCGAAGCCTGGATAGAGTGTCATTCCACCATCGACGAACAAGCTCGCGCCGGTGATGTAGTCGGCTTCGTCAGAGGCGAGCCACACGGCCAGGCGGGCGATGTCCTCGACTTCTCCGATACGCTTGTATGGGATGAGTTTCATCAGGCCGCCATACGCCTCCGGCGTCTCCCATGCCGCGCGGTTGATCGGCGTGCGAATGGCGCCCGGGCAGATGCTGTTGACGCGAATGCGCCACGGTGCGACTTCCTGGGCGATCGATTTCATCATGAGCATAACGCCGCCTTTGCTCGCGGCGTAGTTGATATGGCCCGCCCATGGAATGACCTCGTGGACGCTGCTGATGCAGATGATCTTACCCGCTGCGCATGAGACATCCTTGCGGACGCCGCGCCGCTTGAATTCGCGCACGGCTTCGCGGGCACATAGGAACTGTCCAGTGAGATTCACGCCAATGACCTTGTTCCACTGTGCAAGGGTCATCTCCTCGATCGGCGCGTCCTGCTGGAGCCCGGCGTTGTTGATCATGATGTCAATCGTGCCGAACTCATTCTTCATGCGGCTGAACATCTGCACCACCTGTGACTCGTCGGAGACGTCGGCTTTGTAAATGACGGCCCGGCCGCGATTGGTGCAGCCGCAGTGGGTGGCCTCCTCGACGACCGCCCTTGCCGCGGCTTCGTCGCCGACGTAGTTGATCATTACGTCGGCGCCCGCTGCACAAAGGGCCGTTGCGATGCCCCGACCGATGCCGGAACTTGCCCCGGTGATCAGTGCTTTTTGTCCCTTAAGCACCGGTCGAATCTCGCAGGCGGGCATTTCGACGTTTGGCAGTTGATCGGGCGTGAGATCGCGAATGAGCTTACTGCTCATGGGGGAAGGGCGTTGCTGGGTTGTCGCGGTAGACATTGAGCTGGCTCCAGAAGAGTCGGTTACCAAGTTCAGTTCGGAATAGACTTCGCGGCGGAATCATCGACTGCGCGCTTTGTTGCGGTTCGCCCGACGTCGACCGCCGGGCGTGAAGCGCTCTTGGCCGACAGAATGCTCGAGCCGCGCGGTGTCAGGAGCTTGGCGACCAATCCGGTCCAGCCGCATTGATGCGAAGCGCCGACGCCACGACCAATGTCACCGTCGAAGTACTCGTAGAAGAGCGGATAGTCAACAAACTGCGGGTCGCGGTTCAATCGCTCGTAGCGGGTCGCATGCTCCGCGGAGGGCGCACCAAAGACCGGGCGTCTGCCGCTTCCATCACGCAGAAAGATTCGAGTGAGGCGGCGGGAAATCTCGTCCGCCACTTCGAGCAGGGTTAAGCGCTTCCCCGATCCGGTCGGGCATTCCACCTTGAAGTCATCACCGTAGTAATGGTGAAACTTCTGCAGTGACTCGACCAGCAGGTAGTTGACCGGGAACCAGATTGGCCCGCGCCAGTTTGAGTTTCCGCCAAAAGCACCCGAATCCGATTCGGCGGGTTGGTAGCGGACGGTTTGGTCATTGCCGTTCACATGGAACACATAGGGCTGGTCGCGATGAACGCGGGAGATTGAACGAATACCATAGCCTGACAGAAACTCATTCTGGTCGAGCATTCGCTGCAACAATGCCTTCATGCGATGGCCTCGCAGGAGGGACAACAACCGCCGCTGTCCGAGCCCGGGGACGTTCCAGTGCGACACAAGTTCGGCAAGGTCCGGGCGGTAGTTGAGGAACCACTCCAGGCGCTTCTTGAATTCAGGCAGTCGGTCGAGCAGCTCGGGCTCGAGTGTCTCCACGGCGAAGAGGGGAATCAGCCCGACCATGGAGCGGACCTTGAGCGGTACCGAGCGGCCATCGGGGAGATTCAGAACGTCGTAGTAGAACTGGTCTTCCTCATTCCAGAGGCCGATGCCCTGCTCTCCAATGTTGTTCATGGCCTCGACGATATGCAGGAAGTGTTCGAAGAACTTGGTGGCGATGTCCTCATAGACCGGATTGTGCAGGGCGAGTTCAAGGGCGATGCGCATGAGATTGAGGCAGTACATGGCCATCCAGCTCGTGCCGTCCGCCTGATTGATGAAACCGCCGGTCGGCAGCGGTGCGCTGCGATCAAACACGCCAATATTGTCGAGGCCAAGGAATCCGCCCTGGAAGATGTTGCGTCCCTGGGCGTCCTTGCGATTGACCCACCAGGTGAAGTTAAGCATGAGCTTGTGAAAGACGCGCTCGAGGAATGCAAGATCGCCGGCGTAGTGGGCGTCACCAGCGACGCGGCGCTGCTTGCGATCCATCTGAAAGACGCGCCAGGTTGCCCATGCGTGAACAGGCGGATTCACATCACCGAACGCCCACTCGTACGCGGGAAGCTGACCATTGGGGTGCATGTACCATTCACGGGTGAGCAGGACGAGTTGGTGCTTGGCGAATTCGGCGTCGATCATCGCGAGCGGAATGCAGTGGAAGGCAAGGTCCCAGGCGGCGTACCAGGGGTATTCCCACTTGTCCGGCATCGAGATGACATCGGCGTTGTTGAGATGCTGCCACTCGTGGTCGCGGCCATGACGCCGCGAAGCGGGGGGCGCGGGCTGGGTCGGATCACCCTTGAGCCACTGCGGAATATCAAGGTAATAGTATTGCTTGTTCCAGATCACTCCCGCGAAGGCCTGACGCTGGACGAGCCGCGCGTCCGGGTCGGTGATCTGCGACTGAATGTCGGCGTAGAAGCTGTCGGCCTCTGATATTCGGCGATCCAGAATCGCGTCGAAATCGGCAAGCGACGCTCTGGCGCCTTTCGGCGTCATTCTCAATCTGAAGGACTTGGAGCCGCGAGCGGGAATCGTCACGCGATAACAGGCTGCGGCCTTCGTGCCTGTCTGGGCGGGATTTATCGAGTTGGGGTCGCCGTTGACGATGTAGTCGTTGATGCCGTCCTTGAAGAAGCCGGCCGCCTTCTCCTGGCCGTAAAGGCGGCGGACATTTGTCTCGTTCTCGCAGAAGAGCCATGTCGGGTTGCCGTCCGCAGTGATGCGGTAGTCGCTCAACGCCGGATGGCCGGCGATCAGGCTGCCGTCACGATCCAGCGAAAGAGAGGGCCGCTTCGCCTTCTCATCCCATGACCATGTGTTGCGAAACCAGATGTGGGGCAGGACGTGGATGTCGGCGGGCTGGGCCGCTCGATTGTGAATGGTCACTCTCATGCAGATGTCGTCAGGGCCGGCTTTGGCGTATTCGACGAAGACATCGAAATACCGATCGTCGTCGAAGACGCCGGTATCGAGCAGTTCGAATTCCGTCGCATCCTTGCCGCGCCGGCGATTCTCCTCGACCAGTGCTGTGTAAGGGAATTCCGCGTGGGGATACTTGTAAAGCATCGTCAGATAGGAATGCGTCGGCGTGGCGTCGAGCTGGTAGTACAACTCCTTGACGTCCTCGCCGTGGTTGCCTTCACCGTTGGTCAGCCCAAAGAAGCGTTCCTTGAGGATCGGGTCCCTGCCGTTCCAAAGCGCGAGCCCCAGGCAGAGTCGCTGCTGGTCGTCACTGAAGCCGGCGATTCCATCCTCGCCCCAGCGGTAGGCCCGGCTGCGGGCATGATCGTGCGGCAGATAATTCCACGCCGAGCCGTCGGCGCTGTAGTCCTCGCGGACCGTGCCCCATTGGCGATCGCTGAGGTATGGCCCCCATTTTCGCCAATCGGCAGTACTGTTCCGGTCGGCATCCAGCCTTTGCTGTTCTGCGTTCATCGCCATGCCTGAATCACCTGTAAGAGGGGAGCCTTCGTCCGAATCGCTGGTTTGGATGCCGCCGGGCGCATGGTAGTTACTCCCAAAATCAGGCACCGATTACTGCTACCTGATCTCGTAACCAAAAGGGGCATTTAGACATCTAAGTGACGGCTCGCCAGGTGTCATTTCGTTTGTATGACCGTCGAGGTTCTCGGGCACTTTCTGGAAAGGGCCTGTAACGGGCGATTACTCCAATGCTTGAAGCTTTGCGGCATCACTGGGCCGAGTACTTGATGGAAGCCGCCTTGCTCGGCGGATTCATGGTTTCGGCGTGTTTTTTTGGGTTCCTGCTGGAGCATCCGGCATCTCAAGTTCGACATCGACTTCGCCGTCCTTTTGTTCGGCGAGTGTTGATGGGAGTGGCGATGGGGCTGACGGCGGTCGCTCTTATCTATTCACCCTGGGGGGAGCAGTCCGGGGCGCACATGAACCCCGCGACGACGCTGACCTTCTTGTGGCTTGGCAAGATCAGCGGTTGGGATGCTTTGTTTTACGTACTGTCACAAATGGTCGGCGGCGTCCTCGGCGTGTTGGCTGTCAGGCTTTTGCTTCCCGGAAGGCTAGGTCATCCCGATGTCAATTTCGTGGCGACGGTTCCCGGGCGGCGGGGCGTGGGCATCGCGTGGCTGGGGGAACTGGGTATCTCGTTTCTGATGATGCTGGCGGTTCTGGTGTCGTCCAACAGCTCTGAGTACGCCCCGGTTACAGGCGTGATTGCCGGCGTGTTGTTGGCGCTTTACATCGCGTTTGAGGCGCCGTTGTCGGGCATGAGCCTCAATCCCGCCCGCACATTGGGGTCGGCGGTGGCTGCGCGGCAGTGGCGGGCGTTCTGGGTCTATCTGACGGCGCCCCTTTGCGGCATGTGGATGGCGGCGGCGGCTTATTCGGCATTGCCGAGCCAACCGCGCGTGTATTGCGCCAAGCTGGCTCACTGCAATGACCGGCCGTGCATTTTTTATTGCGATTTCGGCGAATTGCAGGCGAGGCGAAAGGCGGGCGGTTCGACGGTTGCCTCGCTTCGCCCGTAACGCCACTTGCCGGCAGCGCATCTATGGAGAGTGAATCAGTGTTCGTCGCCGCAAAGCGACCGGGGCATCATGATGGCATCAGCGACTGAGTTTGACGTGATTATCATCGGGACAGGGGCGGGCGGAGGGACGCTCGCCCACCGGCTGGCTCCCTCCGGCAAGCGCATCCTGCTCGTGGAGCGAGGCGGGTTTCTGCCACGTGAGAAAGAGAATTGGGACCCGGTGGCCGTTTTCCGTGATGGTCGCTACCAGGCCAAGGAGAAATGGTACGACAAGTTTGATCAGCCGTTTTCGCCGTACACCCATTACTGGGTGGGCGGAAACACCAAGGTGTATGGCGCGGCGCTTCTGCGCATGCGCGAGGACGACTTTCGGGAGGTGCGCCATTACGGTGGCATCTCCCCGACGTGGCCGATCACGTATCGCGATTTGGAGCCGTACTACACTCAGGCGGAAACACTCTACAGCGTGCATGGTCAACGCGGCATCGACCCCGCAGACCCGACGGCCTCAAAGCCCTATCCACACGAGCCCCTGGCGCATGAGCCGTTCATTCAGGGAATGTACGACGATCTAACCGCGCTTGGGCATCGGCCGTTTCCGCTGCCGATCGGCGTTCGATTGGGGGAGAACAAGACGCCGCAGGCTCCTTATCGGCTGAGCAATTTTGACGGTTTTCCCGACCTGACCGAAGTCAAATCAGATGCACATGTTGTTGCCGTCCAACCGGCGTTGGCCCGGTCGAATGTCAGCATTATGACAGACAGTAGGGTCGATCGGCTGCTGACCAGTGCCAGTGGGCGGGAAGTTACCGGCGTTGTGGTCCGTCGCGGCGACGAGACCGAAACACTCCGTGCGAAGATCGTGGTGGCGGCGTGCGGCGCGGTCAATACAGCCGCACTGATGCTGCGTTCGGCGAATGAGGCGCATTCGAGAGGCCTGGCCAACAGCAGCGGGCTCGTCGGCCGTAATTACATGTGCCACAACAACGGACTCTTCATCGCCGTGCTGGATCGGCCGAACCCGTCGCAATTTCAGAAAACGTTTGGGCTCACAGACTTTTATCGCCGGGCGGAGGACTCGGAGCTTCCCCTTGGAACGATTCAACTCATGGGCAAGATGGATCACGAATCTCTGCGGTCGCTGGCGATCGAGGCGCTGCCGAATGTCTCGGCGGAACACATTTCGAGCCATTCGGTTGACTATTTCATAACGGCCGAGGACTTGCCCAATCCGGACAATCGGGTGACGTTGCGGCCGGATGGCTCGATCAAGCTCAGCTACACGGAAAACAACCTCGAAGCATATCAGCGTCTTCACGATAAGCTCGTCAAGATCGTCAATGCAGTCGAGAAAAAGCACGGCCTGCGCGGGGCGACGTGCCTGCATCAGAAGCTGGGCATCAGCGGCGTGAGTCATCAGAACGGCACGATGAAACTCGGCGATGACCCGCGGCGGTCGGTGTTGGATTTGAACTGTCGCGCCCATGACCTGGACAATCTATACGTCGCAGACAGCAGCTTTTTTCCATCGAGCAGCGCCGTGAATCCGTCACTGACCATCATGGCCAACGCCCTGCGTGTCGGCGATCACTTGCTGGGTCGCCTGAAATGAGGAATTCACTGAAACAGCGATTTGCATTCTCAGGCTGCGCAACTCATTCAGACAATTGCCTTGCGCTGCTTCGGTGCGCTCTCGTTCTTGTCGCGGTACTCGGCACAGCAAGCTCCGCCGACGGGCAATCCCAAGCTGACCCCGTTGTCGACCGCGTTGCGAGCGTCGGAATGACGGTACGCGACCTCGACAGGTCAGTGAGGTTCTTCGAGGACGTCCTGACGTTCAGCGAATTGTCTCGGCGTGAGGAGGAGGCCGGCGGTCTTTTGAAGGCGCAGGGATTGGCGGATTCGAGGCTTCGGATCGCCACCTTGCGGCTCGGCGACGAGACTGTCGAACTCACCGAGTTTGTGAGCCCGGTCGGTCGGCCCTTTCCCGAGGATTCGAGAAGCAACGACAGGTGGTTCCAGCACATCGCCATTATTGTCAGCGACATGGATCGGGCGTATGCACGCCTGGAAGATATGAAAGTACGCCGCGCCTCGAACGAGCCGCAACGTTTGCCTGACTGGAACAGGAGCGCGGCAGGGATCAAGGCGTTTTACTTTCGTGATCCTGACGGCCACTACCTGGAGATCCTTCAGTTCCCTCCGGGAAAGGGTGACCCCAAATGGCATCGGAAGAGCGAACGTCTCTTTCTTGGAATCGATCACACGGCGATCGTGGTAAAGGACACCGAGCGAAGCCTGGGCTTTTACCGTGACCTGCTTGGCATGCGAGTCGTCGGGGAAAGTGAGAATTACGGGTCCGAGCAGGAGGCGCTCAATCATGTACCTGGGGCTCACCTGCGCATTACGACGCTTCGCGCTTCAGCCGGACCGGGCATCGAGTTTCTTGAATACCTACATCCCAGGGATGGTCGAGATCACCCAAACGATGCAAGGGCTAATGACCTGATTCATTGGCAGACGACGCTTGTATGCAGGGATGTTGGGTCGGCGGCGGTAAGGCTCAAGCACCGAGCCGCAAATGGAGAGTCGTCGGGAACACGCGGGAGATTCCTCCTTCGCGACCCGGATGGTCACGCGATGATCTTCACCCAGAATTAGCTTGCCTTCGACTGGGCAGGAGCTACGCTTTTCAGAGTCGTGGTGGAAGATCACGACCGGAGTTGGTTGAATGACGACCTGCGTGCTCGATCGGCCTTCTCCTTTTCGGCTTCCTCTCCATGCGACGGGCAGATTCACCGGGCCCATTGTCGACGCGGCAAGGACTGCCATCGAGCGGGCACTCGCCTTTCCATCCCTTAACGGGATTTACCACGCGACTTTCGATCACATTTCCGCGGGACCATTCGCGGAGCGCATTCTTGCGGCGATGCGTATCCGTGTTGATGTCAGCGATGTGGACCTTCGGCGAATTCCGGCGACCGGCCCGATCATCGTCGTCGCGAATCATCCATTCGGCGGCCTGGACGGCGTCATCCTGACGGCCCTGCTGCAACGCATCCGGCCGGACGTGCGGCTTCTGGTCAACTATCTCCTCGGCTGCATCCCGGAGATGCACGACACGTCGTTCTTTGTCGATCCCTTTGGGAATCCGGCTGCTCAGCGTCGAAACGCGGCATCGATGCGCAGCGCGATTCGCTGGGTCGAAGGCGGCGGGCTCCTCGGGGTGTTTCCGGCGGGAGAAGTTTCGCACCTGACCACCAGGAACGGGTGCGTAACCGACCCGGCCTGGAGCGACACGGTCGCGCGGATCGCGCATCGGTCAGGGGCGACCGTGGTCCCCATGCTGTTCGACGGTCGCAACGGGACGGCGTTTCAACTCGCCGGGCTCCTGCATCCTCGGCTTCGGACGGCGCTCCTTCCGCATGAAATGATCAAAAAGCGCGGAACAGCCGTGCGTGTCACACTGGGGCAGCCGATTTCATCCCAGTGGCTCGGCAGGCATCTCGGTCAGCCCGAAGGGACGAGTCACCTGAGTGATGCGGATGCCGCGAAGCTGACTGAGTACCTGCGATTGCGAACCTACATCTTGAGGGGTCGAGTAGCCGATTCGGCGAATGTGAAGAAGAAACCTGTCAGTTGGGAGGAGCCGACTGGTTATTCGATTCCTGTGGCGCCGGCCATGCCTGCTGACGAACTTGCCGGTGAGATCGCAGCGCTACCGCCGGGGCGATGTCTCGCCCGGAGCGGCTCGCTCGCGGTTTACTGCGCGACAGCGGAAGAGACACCGACGGTGCTCCGGGAGATCGGGCGACTGCGCGAGTACACATTCCGTCAGGTTGGCGAAGGAACGGGCAAGGACATCGATCTGGATCGATTTGACCAACACTACTGGCAACTCTTTGCATGGAATCGAGAAGGCAGGCAGATCGTCGGGGCCTATCGAATGGGCGCCACCGACCGCATCCTTCCACAGTCGGGCGTCGAGGGCCTCTATACGCACACGCTCTTTGAGTTCCGGCACCGCCTGCTGAAGCAGATCGACCCGGCATTGGAACTGGGCCGGTCATTTGTTGTGCCCGAGTTCCAGCGCGACTTTGCTCCGCTCATGCTTTTGTGGAAGGGCATCGGCCGATTCGTCGCGACGAATCCCCGCTATCGGCGGTTGTTCGGCGCGGTCAGCATCAGCGACGATTTCCATACGGCGACCAAGCAGCTTCTCATGGCCTTCCTGAAGGCGAACTGTTTTGATTCGGACATGGCGGAAAACGTCCGGCCGCGCAACCCGCCGCGGATGATGCCGCTGCGAGATATCGACCCGCGTCGCCTCGCCACGATCGTCTCGGATATGTCCACCGTCGAAGAACTCGTGGGCGAGATCGAGTCTGACGGGCGGGGCGTGCCTGTGCTGCTGCGGCAATACCTGAAGCTCAATGCCAAGGTGCTGGGCTTTAATATCGATCCGGACTTCGGCGACGTGCTGGATGGGTTGGTGATGATCGACCTGACCACGGTCAATCGGGCAGTTCTGGATCGATACCTGGGCAATGAAGGCGCTGCCAATTTCCTGGAATATCACCGCTCGTCGCCATCTGCAATTCAATCGCTCAACCGCCGTTGACGCGCGACTAAAGCTGGGCACGCACGTCGAGTTGATGGGCCTTGCGGCCGCCGCGCACCGTTTGGGGTCGCTTCGCCTCGCCCGCAAGCAGCACCTTTGCAACTTCAATCGATCGGGCCACCAGATCGGCGGCGCCGTCGCGGAGCTCCTTGCTCTTTGCGACGTATTCGATATTGCGTTCCATATCTTCGGCCGACCAGCCTCTTGAATGGGCGATGTAGGGGAAGGGCGGCAGATGACATCCCAGTTCCGCGAAGAATCCGAGCATCTGCCCGGCGACGGCCTGCACGTTGTCCTGGCCGCCGGTAATGATGAAGGCTGCGACCTTGTTGTGCATAAGGACCTTGTTGGAGATGGTGATCTGATTCTGGATGCAATTCATCCGTTCGACCATTTTGTAATACAGCGAACTGGCGCTGCCCCAGCGGATCGGCGTGGCGACGAGGATGACGTCGGCCCAGTGAACGATTGCCTCATAAACGCGGTCGAGCTGGTCGTCAGGGTCCATCTGGGTGATCGAGCACGGCCAGGTGCAGGCGTGTGAACTCTTGGAATAATACCCCTCGCAGGCACGAAACTTCAGATCATTGAGTCTGACGATCTGTGCCTCGGCCCCGAGCTGCGTTTTTGCATGCTCGATGGCGTGGTCGAGCAGCGCATCGGACGTCGAGTAACGCGGGTTGGCCGCGTCCATCACCGTCGTGGAAATACCGACGACGCGAATGGACCCGGCCGCGCGGGCGACGGGTCGGGACAGCGGGTGCGGGTCGTGCTTCTTGCGCGTGCGCGGCGATTGCGGCGTCGTGTTGACGAAGAGTCGGTCGCTTTCAATCTTGAGGGCGTAGGTGGGAACGGCGTCTTCCTCGTAGCCCGGCTCGCCCTGGCCGGTCTTGTAGTGAAACTTCCAGTTGTGCCAGGGGCAGACGACGTAGTCGCCGTCGAGCCGCCCGCTGCCCAGTGGGCCGGCAACATGATTGCACACGCCGGAGATGGCGCTAAACTCGCCGTCGCGATAGATCAGCGCGATCTTCGTCGAACCGGCGGTGATTTGCTGAAGCGGCTTCTTCTGAAGATCCGCAACGGCCCCAAGATCGTGCCACTGTCCTTCGGCCATGTGCTGCTCTCCCAATTAGTCCGAAACCGGATCGGCCTGCTTTTGACGATTGTACGCGATGACCTCTCGGGCAAGCGTCCTGACGGTGGTCGCCGTTTGGCCCCTGCGCCGATTCTCCGCGCCGATTCTAAAAAGGATCGCCCATTGTCGGAACAGAACGGAGTACGCGCGAAGGAGTGACCAACTCGGATCGTAGATGTTGGTGGATTCCGAGGTGACACCGTTGAGCTCGATGATGGAAAACCCTCGCCCCGTCTTGAATTCTTCGACGTCGGCGTAGCGAACATCGAACCTGCCGAAATAGAATCCAACAAACGCCCTGGCGATTCGATCGATCGCTGCCTCTAGTTGAGGCGTGAGCAAATGGCTGCCGTCGCAGAACATGGCACCCTGGCAATGATTGCCCGCGATGGCGAGTCGCATCGGCGACCCGGCGGGTAGTACGGCGTCCGCCTGACCATTGAGTCGCGACAGGAACCGGTCGGCCTGCATGCGGAAGCGAGGGTGTCGGAAGATCAATTCCCTGACAGTAGATTCGCCGTCACCAACGAGGACCGGCATGTGCTTATCGGTGATTGAGAATATGCGGCCGGCCTCCTGACCGGGGAGTCGATAGTAAAAGATGCCGGCCTCAAACGGTCCGGGGTGATAGGCCTGGACGATGACCGGCGCGTGATATTGGTCGAGATATGTACGGGCGTCATTTTCACCGCGGATGAGCTTGAAGCCGGCGCCGCGCTCCCCGGCATCCGGTTTTAGTACGATGGGGTAATGCCAACCACGCGCCTCGATGGTGTGTTGTAGCGCGTCGAATCGATCGGATGGTTCACCGGCTGAGATCAATTCGCTAGGGACAACCCATTCGGTCGGCAGTTGTATCAAAATCTCGTATTTTGACTCGCCGACCACACCGCCGTGGGGAATCGCGGGATTGGCTGCCGTTGGTGTGGTTAGGCCCCGATGGCGAACCGCGAGCCACGCAATCCACGGAAGCAGCGGGAGATAGAAGAGCCACATGGGCCAGAACTCCCAGCGCCAGATTCGCGAGACAGCCGCAATAGCCCTTCCGGTAAGCAGGCCTCGCTGTCGCCGCGACGTGGCATAATCGGCAAGATTCAGCGACATGCGGCCACCCTTTTGATGGGCAGTCGCGCGACCTGGATTGCCTCCGGGGTGTCGCCGCCGATCGGCTCGTAGCTGAGTGTGATGGCGTCGCCTGAGACGGCGGCGACCGTGCGACTCACCGTGTGTGCTTCTTCGCGATTCATTAATACGCTGAGGTGCGGTCGATCAGGCCATGTGTGAGCATGGAAGGCGTCCTGGACTCTCACGGGGTTGTCGTTCCGCGAGAACAACTCCTCGAATAGCTCGCGCCGTGGGGATTCGACTCGCTCATCACCCAGCCCGGACGAGGTAAAGAGCAGCGGGCACTTGATTGATTGAAAGGCCCCGACCTGAATCGCGCCTCCGTTGCTAACGACGTCGGACATGGATGGGCCGCAAAGCAGCAAGAGACGAAATGGCTGGAAAGCCTGAGGATCGAGACTCGCCGCCGAGGCGAGGGCATCGGCGAGGGTCGAATGGCGCAGCAATCCTGGAATGATCTCGCCCCGGCTTCGCAACGACAATTTCTGAGCGGGGCTTGGCGACGCGTCTTCAGATCGATGGCGGTTCAGCAGGGTGACAAGAAGACCGGCATCATTCGCTCCGATCCATGTGCCGTCGGAAGCGGGATCGATGGGCATGATCGCGGCATGTTCACCGCACATCCTTCGCTGAGGCGGCTGTGCCTTCGGGCGAGTCCGCAGTTCATCCCGATTGCAGATGAGGCGAATGATAGGAGTGGAATCGGCATGAGCGCTTCCCAATGAGCGCGGCACTGAGCCGGCAACAAGGGGAATAACGGTTACGGTGCACATCGGGTCTCTTCGCGGAATGCAGACGTCGATGCGGCGACGCCGAAATCATCCGGAATGCTGGCCCCAAGCGTCTTAGCCATTGCGCCGATGATGGCGTTGTGATGGGTTGTATGGCTGACCACGAAAAGCAACTCGCGGCCAAGGGAAGTCTCGACATCAAGAGTGGGGCCGGTCTTGGACAGCAGGGCGGTCAATATGAGTGGCCGATTGAGATCGAGGATCGACAGGGACCGTGCCCGGGCGCGAAGATCATCGATGGTGGAAAGCGCGGCCGAGCGACATGTTTCTACATTCGTGCCGCGGCGGCGATTATCGTAGCAGAGTCGGTCCGAGTCGATCGCGCGAAGCAGGGCGTCGATGTGATCCAGACAGTGACGCAGATGCTCGCCAACGCTGCTGGAAAAGAGGCCGACCGGCTTCATCTGGTAGGAAGCGTCATCCAGCCGATCGATGAGAGCGGCCAATTCCGCAAGATCTCGCAGCACCGGGGCGATCGTTGATTTGCCGGATTGGCCACAGGAGGTGGCCGCGGATGCCGAGCCCGTCGGACCGACCATGGTCGTCGCGTTCATCAAGCAATCCTCCCTGACTCGCTCGTGGCCGGCACCGGGCTTCTGACGAACCCCGGAATACTCCGGCAATGAATGAACAATAGTGCAATGCTGCCCACCATGACTGTCAAGGCCAGGCCGAAGAGCAGCCCGCCGTCGCCTTCGACAATCAGGCCGAGCCTCGTGAGATGTGCGGCCAGGGCGCCGGTCATCGTCGCCATCGCGAGCATCGCGCCCAGCGCGACTTCGCCTGGCAAGAGTATCAGAATGCCCGCTATCAATTCGACGACGCCGGACCCGATTCGCCCCCAAGGTTCCATACCTAGCGTCTGAAAGATGTAAACGGACTCCTTCGCACCGGTGAACTTGAAAAAGAGCGTTTGGAACAGGATGCCCGCCACGAGTAATCGCAGCGCCCAACTGAGCGCTGTGATTGCACGGGCAGGTCCTGTTGCGGTGTGCATTGTGCCCGTCAGGGTCGATCGTCGCATTTGGCGGTCCATCACTTTTTTGTAGGGCCCGCCACGCTGTCCTGGGGGGCGAGTTTCGACCAATTCTGATCTGCCAACCCAGTCAACGACTTCTCATCGCCTTCCCACTTCTTCTTCGCGTCGCCGAGCCACCCCTTGTAGAAAAGGAAGAGACGACCGTCAGTGACCTTAAAGCTCGTCGGATCGATGTCCACTTTGTCGCCCTCGGCCATTGCCGTGGCGCACCAGCCACCGTACGCGGGGACATACTTGGCGGGATTACCGGCAAATCGTTCACGGCTCCCGACCGTCTCGAACAGATACGTCACGCCGCGATAGGTCGAAATGAATTCCTTGCGGCCTTGAATCGCGCGACCGTGGTCGATGTACGCCACCGGGTCGTATCCCTGAATGGCGGGCTTGCCGTCGGCGACGTTGTATTCTTTCAACGCAGCATTCTTCGTTAACTCAGACATTTTTTCCGCGAACTTGTCGAAGCTCAGCCGATCCGCGTTGCTCTTTCCGACGTAGCGGAACACTTCCTTGCCATCGGGACCGAGCAGCACCAGCGCGGGATAATGGACGGACATCCCGTGAAATGCATAGCCGTCGGGAATCTTGAACTGCTTGGCGAGTTTCGCCTCTGGGTCACGGTAAATCATGACCGGCGCGGGCCCAGACTGTGAGAGCTTGCTCTCCCACTGCTTGATTTCGCTCTCGGTGTCCGGTTTCAGAAAAATGTGCGTCACGTCCGCCACGCTCGCACTCTTGGCGGCGTAGTACTGCACGTGTCGCAGGCAGTAAGGGCACTCGGTCTTCAAGAGGAAATGAAGCGCAACGAATCTCCCTTTCGCGTCGGCCAGTTGGAATCGGTTCTTTCCACTAAGAACCGTGAAATCACTCGGGTTCGCCTTTGCCGGCTTCGTGCCTTGCGCAATGGCCGCAATGACCAGACAACTCATCCAGAGGGCCCACTTGGTTTTTAGCATGTTCATGAGGTTCGAATCCAATATCAGGGGGTTTTCAATTCCACGGTCTATTGACCGTACCAGGGGCGTCGCGATCGCCCGATGCATCATTCGATGCGGATTTGCACAGCCTCGTTACGCCTTTGGCGCCGGAAATTGTCCACTTTCGCAGGGTCAAGCCGAGGCGATCGTCGAGTTTCGGGAGGGGTCAGAATGCAAATGGGCCTTCGCGGACAATCTCGGCCACCGGCTTGCGACCGCTGGGAGTTTCGCGCTGGCGAAGCTCATCGGGCAGCTCATCAGGGTTACCCGGACGTCCGACGGCGATCATTGCCTCGACGGCGTAGTCATCGGGAATTCCCAGCGTGGCGCGAGCCCGATCGCGGTCAAAACCGGCCATGCCGTGAACCACAAGTCCCATGGCCGAGCCCTGGAGCGCGAGATTCTCAAAGGCCGCGCCGGTGTCGAAGGTATGGGTGGGGTTGGTTTTGCCGTTACGCTCGAACGTCATGTGTGACAGGACGACGATCAACACGGCGGCATTCTTACACCAGACCTGATTCGCTTCGACGAGCAGGCTAAGAAACGCGGGCCAATGCACGGTGTCACGCTTTGCGTAGAGAAAGCGCCATTCCTGTTCGTTGTAAGTGGAAGGGGCCCAGCGTGCAGCCTCGAAGAGGGTCAGCAATTCCGATTGGCCGAGCGGCGCTGCACTCATGGCCCGGGGAGACCACCGATTCACAAAGATGCGCTCGATCGGATGATCGGCTTTTCGGTGGTCACTCGCCTTCGGTAGCATTGCCATTGCCCATTCTCCGTTTTCGTGAGTGCGGTGCGTCGCTTACAGGATTATTCGCGGATCATCAGGCCTATAGAGAGCTACAACCGCAGAATCCGCGTCGGGTCAATCTTCAGAATTAACAAGTCACCCAGTCGTTCCACCTTGCCGTCCACTTCAACGGAGTCCGCCACGAATGGCAGAATCTCGTCGCCGACTGGTCCTCCATCGACGCCGGCGAGCAGGTAGAATCGCATCTCTCCATTCCGACTGCGCGTTAAAAACATGGGCGGAATGCCTCCGGATATGCACAGCGTCGCACACTCCTTATGGGCCTTGCCTTCACCCGGCTTCATCGCGCCAAAAAAGCACTTGGGATCAATGATTTCGCCACGGAGCGTCATCGTTCCAAGCAATTCAGGCGCGGGCCGTTTGAGTTGCCCGGCCCGAGGTGCGTCCGGCGCGCTAAGCGGATCGATCGCCGCGTCTCCATCCGCCAATTCAAACAGTCGCCGGCCCTTTCGGGACAGGACGGTGCCGTGAACGCGCACCGCCTGACCGGCAAAGGGCTTCACACGGTCCAGGGCCCCGAACTTTCCTTCACTGACAAGCAGGATCGACTGCATCGGCGCGCTTGCGCCTTCGCCTGCCACGCGAATCATGGCGTACGGCATCGTATCGATGACCCCTTCAATCGTCCTCGACGTGTCGATGTCCCACACACCATCGCCGGGGTTGTTATGTGCTTGGATGACAAGTCCGCCGATGATGATGGCCGAGAGAACTAAGACAGGCAGAATCCGTCGAAGGAAACGAACATACCCGGACGGCCCGGGAAGGTAGCCGACATAGAACTCATCCGTTGACTGGGCGTTCTGCAACATGCGAGGTCCTTCGGTTTGCTCAGCCATTTGTCGAGCTTTCAAATCGGACAGGCTCGACGGCGGTCCCAGGAGCAAGCGGACGAGGATCAACGAGTATTCGTCGTCCCTGAATCCGCACACGATGGGTTGCAACTTTCTCCGTGAACGGCGGTGGCGACTGCCCATCCTGCGGGCGATACTGCCAGCCGTGCCAGGGGCACGTCACGCAGCCATCGACGATTTTGCCTTCGCCCAGCGGCCCGCCCTGGTGAGCGCAGACGTTGGCGATTGCAGAGACTTGCCCGTCAAAACGAAAGACGGCGATTCGCTCTCTACCGCCGAGGCAGACTGTCTTTGCCCGGTTGTCTGCGATTTCGTCTACGCATCCGACATCAATCATGAGTTCATCATCCGATGTAGCGACCGTCAGACCGCGACGGTCGCGCCCGTACTCGCGCAGGCCGGTAAACAAGTGCAGACTAACGACTGACAGGACTCCCAGAGAAAGTGCCCCTGCCAGCCAGATGCTCCGCTGGGATTGCAGGGCGCCCAACACGACGTGCATGACAAGCAGCCCATATGCGAGATAAACGAGCATGTGAAGCTGTTTCCAGGCGGCGGCCGACAGATTCTTCAGCCAGAAATCATGGCTGGTCGCTGCCATCAGGAACATAATGAACAGCCCCGCCGCGCCGAGGATTTGAAACGGAAAAGCACTGAGGGACGCGAAGTTTGTATTGCTTGTCAGCAGCGAAACGAACGGATTCACATTTCCAAATCCGTGGTAGAACCCGATCGCAACCGTTCCATGAAGCAAACCGACGAGAAACGTCGCCACGCCCAGATGGCGCCGGTTGTAGAGAAGCGGCAGAAACCGGCGGTCAATTCTCGCCAAGGGGCCGATGCAAAGGATGATGTGCAGCATCAATAGCGCACAGGCCCCGAGAGCCCGCATGATGAGAATAGGATCGCTGACGGCCTCGTCGCCACGAAAGACGAGTTTTCCAACGCCGACGAACACGACCAAAAACGCGACGACACCGCCTGCGACTAGCGCGTCGTACACGCGCTTGTGCCGGTTCCACTGGACTGCAACATAACCGACACTCATGGCGCGCTCTCGAAATGCGATACGTCGTTAACTGTCGTCGTGTCCTGCTTGACGTTCGTTTCGGGCTCGCCTGGCTGGAATGCAATCGGCCGACGATTGATCAATCCCGCGGCCAATCCCAGGACAATGAGAGGGCCCACGATCATCCATGCCCATGCGTGCCATGCCCTGTGTCGGTAGGTCACGGGTGAATCACTCCCCGCACAGAGTTCTTCCAACGCAATAGCAAAAGGGGCCAGAAAGCGACCACACCGGGAGCGATCAGTAATCTGAACGACCAGGGAGCGTTCCTTGCCGCCGGGTCCACCGAAGTAAGACCCCCAAAGAGAAAGACCACGGCGAACGGGAGCCCGATCGCTGCGTAGCAGGCGGCCAAGGTGAGCAGAATCTGCGCAATCAAGACGGACCGGCTCCTTCGGACGGCGAACGCGTCCTCGTATTAGATGGCGGTTCGGCTGGACCGGTTACGGCCAATCCTTGCCATCAACTGGGAGCAATAACGGGGGAGTCCGTAGTCGATCAGGCGTCTGGCAGCAACAATGCTCCCTTTGAGGCCCTAATCGCGAGGGAGGTCTTCGGTGAAGGCGGAAAGGGCGGTCGGTGTCTGATCGGGGGGCACCTGAAGATATGCCAGGGCGTGGGCGAGAATCTCGCGGACGGCCGGTGCGGCGACGGTGCCGCCGTAGTAGCCGATGCTCTTCTTGGGTTTCAGCACCGCGACAAAGACGACGAGTTCAGGATCGGTCGCCGGTGCGCCGGCAATGAAAGAACTGACATATGCGTCTCGCTCGTAGCCGCCGCCGCCTTTGCGGGCGATCTGGGCGGTGCCGGTTTTCCCGAAGACTCGGTAGTTCGGCAAGCGTGACTTCGTTCCGGTGCCGCGCTCGACGACGGCACAAAGGATATCATCACGCATTCGTTTGGCAACGGCCTCGGGAATCGCCTGGCCCGCTGCGGGCGGATTGGAGAAGTCACTGACCAGACGGCCGTCGGGTGTCATCACGGCTCGAATCATGTGCGGTTGAACGAGCTGGCCACCATTGGCGATAGCGCAGAATGCGCGAGCCATCTGGATCGGCGTGACGCTGATTTCCTGCCCGATGGGGATGCTGGTGGTGGAGAATGCCGTCCACCGAGAATAGGGAAGAAGGATACCGGGGTCTTCGCCAATGAGATCGAGGCCGGTCTTATCACCGAACCCAAATGCCTTGACGTAGTCGAAGAGCTTCCGATTCCCAAGGCGCTTACCAATTTTGGCCATTCCTACGTTGCTCGACTTGATGACCACATCGTCAAAGCGGAGAGCGCCGTAGGGATGGTGGTCGTGCAGGACGCGAACGCCATCGGACCAGGCGCCATTCTCACAGTCGAAAACCTCGTCCATGCGGACGACCTTCTCAGCGAGGGCGGCGGCGGCGACGAAGGGCTTGAAGGTGCTGCCGGGCTCAAATGGATCGGTGATGGCACGATTGCGGTAGCGGTTCGCTCCGTAGTCCTGGTATTGATTGGGATCAAAGCTGGGTACATTCGCCAGGGCGAGGATCGCGCCGGACTTGGCGTGCATCACGATTCCGACAGCACTTGCGGCCTGGTACTTGGAAACCGCGTCGACCAACTGGGTCTCGACGTTGGCCTGAATCTCTGCGTCGAGCGTCAGAACGACGTGGAAACCATCGCGGGGAGGCCGATAGCCCCCGTCGGCGAGCCAAAAGGCCTTTCGACGGGCATCGCGGATGATGGTCTTGATGCCGTTCTGTCCGCCGAGCCATGCCTCGCACTGAAACTCCAGTCCGCTGACGCCGACTCCGTCGGGCGAAACGAACCCGATGAGGGCGGCTGCGAGGGAGTTCATCGGGTAGGTGCGATACGGCTCATCGAAAATGCCGAGGCCGTAGATGCCGGCGTCATTAATTGCCCGAGCCTGCTCTTCGGAGACACCTCTTCTGATGACGAAGAAGCGCCGATCCTCGGCAGCCATCAGGTCCGGCATGATCTCAGCGGAAGGGATGTGAAGAATCTCGGCGACCGTGTTCGCGGCGGCGGCTTTGTCGGGAATGACCTTCGGATCGGCAAAAACACTCTTGCGGAGAATGGTCCCGGCAATGACTCTGCCGTGATTGTCAACGATCAGTCCACGGCGATGGCGGAGGGGAACGACGCTTTGCTGCTGGCGGTCGGCCCGGGCAAGCAGCATGGTGCTGTCACATGCATTGATATAAACGAGGCGGCCGGCCAACGCGAAGAACGAGCCCATTACGGCTACGATGAGTAGTTGCCCTGCAATATTTGATCGGCGAGATCGCACGGCGGCACATCCACGAGTCAGGGTATGGGGCCAGTCTGCCCGTTAAAACAGCGTCGCCCTTCAGGGAACCCCCAATCAGCGAGCAGGCACCGGGGCGGATTGCGGTGCGGTCGGGGGGAGAATATCGAGGCCGAGTTCGGAGGCTCGCTTGCGAATCTCATCCGGGCCGCGAAGTTTGGCAAGCTCCATTTCCCTGGCCCATAATTCCTGTTCAAGGACTACTTTGGCCTGGTGGAGCTTCTGGACTCGGTTCGCCGCTTTTGCGGTTTCACCCCTGACCGCGACGATTCCTAGTCCAACGGCAACCAGGGCAAACACGACAAGTAATGCACGAGGCACGGTCACGTCCGACCTCCATCAGGGATCGACATCTCCGATGCCGTTTGAGGTAAAGACGCGGCGATCTTCGGGTAAGGCCGCGGAGGGAACCGGCAATCGCAGCTTCATACCGGGCTTGATCGTGTTCTTATTGGTAATCACGTCTTTGTTTAGCTCGAAGAGATCCCGGGTGAACTTCTCACTGCCCAATTCGCGACGGGCTATCTTACTCAGCGTGTCGCTGGGGCGGACTTCGTAGACCTTATATGCCCTTGGGGCTTCTTTGCGCTGGGCGGCATCGACCGATTGCGGCACGCGAAAGTTCGGGTTCAATGCATCGGCTGTCATCGCCGGGGCTTGAGTCATTGCCGGCTGATTCTTCTCGCCGATGGGGATCGGGATGCGCACGGCTTCTTTCGTGCGCGGCTGAGCATGGATGTCAGACTCTGACTTGAGATTGCTGAGTGCGAAATCCGGCGCGGGCTCAAAGTGTTTAGCAGCCTCACCGAGGTCGGGAATCCTGAGCTTCTGGCCAACCTTAACGGTGTGGCGATTGTCGAGGACGTCCTTATTGACAGCGTAGATGGCGTCGATTCGCTGAGGCGTGGATCGCTCATAATACTTGGCGGCGATCTTTCCAAGGCTTTCGCCCTTATCGACAGTATGTTCGGTTCTGATCTTGTAAGTAGGACTCTGCTCGGCCACAGGGACAGTGACCATCGGCTGCTGGGAGGCGGCCAATTCAACGCGCTCGCCGGTTGTCGGCTCGGCGGGCGTTGACCACGGCGAGGCCGGCGAGTCGTTCACGTTCGATCGCGGCACGTTTGCCGTGAAAGCGGGCATCGCATCGGCCCCGACGGAGTCGGTCGTCGGCCCAGTCGGCGCGATGTCGCCATTGATTAGACTGATGACGGAATCCGGCAGTGGGGGCAGTTCCTCTTCACCCACGCGCGGTCCCTGGGCGACCTCTTCCTCGCGCATCGCCATGTCGGGGTTCACGCCGATGGCCGGCTGAACGATGGGGGGCAGAGTCCTGTCCACCTGGAGTTTTCCGGCGTTCGCGAGCGGCTGGCCGGTAACGGCGGAAGCGGCATCAGTCCCCATCCGATCAACCATCGAAAAGGCGGGTAGCGAGGAGTTTCGACTCGATGGCCCCTTTTCAGAAAGGATGATGGCGAAAACAATAATGAAGGCGAGTCCGACAAGCAGCCCGATCTTCGTCTCCCTAGTCATCTAGATGCACCTCCATGTGCTAGCGGCGACCTACGATATCAAAAAATCGGCGAGACTCAAGGGCCGGCGATGAATTTCGCGGCTCGGAGCTTCGCGGAACGAGCGCGCCGGTTCGACTGACACTCGGCATCTCCCGGCGTGACCGGCTTTTTAGTCAGCAGGTGGTACGATCCGGATCGAGCGCGAGTCCGAAAGTCCTCTTTCACGAGGCGATCTTCGCCGCTGTGAAAGCTGATGATTACGATACGTCCGCCGTCCGCGAGGACGGACGGCGCCGCGGCGAGGAGGCGCTTCAGGGAGTCCGTTTCCCGGTTGACCGCCATCCGGAGGGCCATGAAGGTCCGAGTGGCCGGGTGAATCCGGTCTCGGCGGGAATCGGGATCCTGTCCGACGGCGGAGGCGACGAGACGCGCAAGGGCGACCGTGCTGTCGAGCCGACCTTGCCGACGCGCCTGACAAATCCGCTTTGAGATTCTTCGGCTGTGTCGTTCTTCGCCCTGTATGTAAAGTAGATCGGCCAGTTCTCCTTCGCCGAGGCCGTTGACGAGATCGGCGGCGGTGGTCGTTTTACTCATGTCCAGCCGCATATCCAGCGGGCCGTCGCGGTCAAAGCTCAGCCCACGCGATGGGTCTTCAATCTGATTGCTGCTCACACCGAGATCGGCGAGGACCGCGTCAACCTTCGTGACGCCCAGTTCATCGAGGGCCTTCGGGAGATCGGCAAAATTTGCCTGTACTCCGGTGAAGCGGTCTCCGTAGGCCGCGAGGCGCGACCGGCTGTGGGCGAGGTTAAATTCGTCGCAATCGAGGCCGATGACGCGGAGAGACGGAGCCGCCTGGAGGAGCATTTCCGAGTGGCCGCCCAGACCGAGGGTGCAATCCACCAAGACGGCCGGGTTGTCTGCCAGCAGAAGTTCACAAACCTCGCGCGGCAGGACGGGGACGTGATTCGGCTGGTTGCCTGGCTGGGAACCCGGATCGATGGGTCGGTCGGGGACATTCTCCATGAAAGGAATTGGACGGTGGGCATCGTCAAATGGCAAGCCTCAAAGCAGCGGCCGATCCGTCAAGATCGAGCATCTTGATCGACAGGGGCGAACTGTGTGAAAGCTGCGCGGTGGACGGGGCGACGAGAGCGCCGAGCGCTTGCGGATGCGGCTTTGCGAATACTGACGCGAACGGCAATGGGGTGGCGGATTTTCTCGATCCTTCTGCCCCGGCTCCTCAAGCGACGCCGGGTTGTTGTGCACCGGGCGTTGGGCCAGGTATTGGTTTGGTCGTTTCAATTAGCCTTCTGGGCCGGAAAAACCTCCGGCGACGAATTTCAATGAAGCGGCAAAGCGTGCGACGGACGCATATCCGCGTCGCGCGAAGCCACTTCTTTCGATGACTGAGGCGAAATGACTCCGTGAGGCTTGCGCCGTATCGGGAAGGGGCCTGTCACTTAGGTCAAAGGTATAGAATACCCCCTCTTTTTTCCAATCATCCGGTCACGGCGTGGGGAATTTGTAACCGCTCAATTGATTTCCGCCGGGCATGATCGCCGGACGCTGGATAGCTCCCTATAATCAGTCAGCACGCGCGGGGCCTTTAGGCTAAGTGCCATGTTGACGTCACTTCGGCGTATCTGCGTCCGAGTGAGAATCAGCACGGTTTCCCTATCAACATCTCGGCGCTACTTCGGAAGCAACCCGGCCCAGAGGCTGCGCGGAGAATCCTCATCCATTGGGAGCCACACATGACAACTGAGTTGACAATCGACGCCCGCTCCATCAAGCGCCGCCTGTTTTCGCGGCGCCTTCCTGTTTCAATCGGCATCTCGGTACTCCTGCCAATGCTGATGGGCCCGCAGTGCGACGAGCAGGGGGTGAACAACAACGCCGCAGTGGCGAATCTACTTCGGCAGGGAGAATACGGGCGGGGCGCCGTCGACCCCGTGGGAGATGCGGATTTCTATCAGACGCAGCCGGTAACGGATTCCGATCTGATTTACGGGTACGTCGATCCGCAGGGCTCGACGACAAGTCTGGACACGTACCTCGAGGTGATTGCGCCGGATGGGACGACCCTTCTCGGCGCGGACGACGACTCGGGACCGCCGCCCGTCACGCTGTCGTCGGCAATAGCCGGTGTGAGCATTCCTGCGGGACAGGCCGGACCCGTGTATATCGGTGTGACGGAGTTGGGAGACAATCAGACGATAACCGACTACCGGCTGTATCACGCCATCGTGAATCGATCCAACGGTGTCATTGAGACTGAGCCCAATGGCACGGCCCTGACCGCGAACATTCTGAGCGGTGACTTGATGAGCGGCGCCGCGGGCGACGGCACGGGCGATCTGGACTTCTTCCGCTTTACAGTCCTGTCGGCGAACTCGCGCGTCGTGGTCATCATGGACGATAATCCGACGGACATGGGCGCACTGACGGATACCGAACTACATCTCGTCGATCAGGACGGCGTCACCCAGCTGGCGGTAGGCGATAACGGAGGAGGGCAATCGGCCAATGCGGCGGGCAGTGTGACGATCGCCGCGCCGGGCGTTTATTTTGTCCGGGTGGGGAATGGCGGCGCGACCAGCGGCGATTTTTATGAGTTTGTGCTGTTGGTGAACGGAGTCCTGTATCGCGATTCGGACGCAGACGGCTTCCCGGATACGGACGACAACTGCCCTTCGGTGTTCAATCCGACTCAGCAGGATATTGACGGTGATGGCGTCGGAGACGTGTGCGAAGACTGCTTCTCAGACCTGGGCAAGCGAGTGGCAGGCGCGTGCGGTTGCGGTCAGCCGGATGTTGATGTGAACGGCGACGGCCTGGTCGACTGCGGCCTTGCCGACCCTGCGAGGGCGCTATTGGCCGGAGTCGGGCTGATGCTCGTGCCTGATATCGACAATAATCGTGTGATGGCTTTTGACCCGTTCGACGGGGACCTTGTCGATCCGAATTTCATTCCGACGGACAATGTCAATCTTGCGACACCTGTTGCCGCGATCCTGGGACCGGACCGTAACAGCATTCTGGTGAGCGACCAGGGAATGCACCTGGTGCAACGGTATGATCTGGACGGGAATTACCTCGGCGTCTTTGCGCCCGCGGGTGGCTTGAATCCGGCCGTGATGCAATCGCCGGGGGGAATGGCGTACCGGGTAAGCGGACACTTGCTGGTGTGCGTGCAAGCGGGGGCCAATGCCGACGCGGTGGCGGAGTTTGACACGGCCGGGAATTATCTCGGGAACTTCATCGCGAACGGCGCGGGCGGACTGTCACTTCCGACAGATATTGCCGTGCTGGCGAATGGGCACACGCTGGTTGTATCGGCTGGCAGCTCGCGGATATTTGAGTATGACGCGGCCGGGGCGTTCGTCGGAGATTTTGCCGTTGTCGATTCCAACGTGTCGCAGATCAACCAAGCCGTAAGCGGGCGTTTCTTAGTCGGAGGCGGTGAGTTCTTGATGCGCGGCATTCTTGAGTTCGACGCGGCGGGGGTGCTGGTCAACCGACGCTCGCCTGCGCGACTGAATGGTTTTGTCGGCGTGGCTGAGCTGATCGGTGGCGGCAGACTGTTTACAGCGACCGCGCGAATCGTCACCGGCGGGGTAGATGGCAGGATCATCGGAGGCGCGTTCGTGGGCACGGGATCAGGGGATGATTTCACTCCTCGATTCGTCGACGCTACCTTGCGCTATGTCGAATTCGCGCGGATCGACGCGGACGGCGATGGCGTCGGGGACGCCGTGGATGCCTGCCCGAACGACGCGAATAAGACCGCACCCGGCCAGTGCGGCTGCGGGAATGCCGATACCGACAGCGACGGCGATGGCACGGCGGATTGCACGGACGGGTGCCCGGCGGATGCGTTGAAGGTGGCGGCGGGAGCGTGCGGATGCGGGGTTCCGGATACGGACGCGAATGGGAACGGAGTGCCGGATTGTTTGGATGCGCCGCTGCCGCCGCCTTTCGTGACGCCGGGCTGTTGCGCGCCGGGGGCAGGGCCGGCAGTCGCCATGGTGGTGCCGGGTGTATTGGTGGGTATTATGGGCCGAAAACGAAGAAAAAGAAGTTGATTGACGTTCGCGGCGTCTGAGCTGCGCATGAGTATTCATCAAACAGTTTCGATCCTCGCGACCGGGCGATAAGGCTCGTCCCTGAGCCGTCGACTCGGCGGTAACTGTTTGGATTTGAATACACGCCTAAGAGGTGCATCATGCGCAGCGAGAGATTCCTTATTTCAACGATGTTGTTTCTTGGGATGCTGGACGGTTCCGTACATGCGGGAGCGCCGGTTCGAACGGTCGTGGTGACAGGTCAGCAGGCGCCGGGCACCGGTCCGGGGGTCGTCTTCAACAGCATCCAGGACCCCGTCATTAACGCTCAAGGCCGCGTCGCGTTTGACGGTCGGCTGATGGGGGCCGGGGTCACTCTCGAGAATGGCGGCGGAATTTGGGCCGAGCGGTCGGGCGGACTGATGCTGCACTTGCGGTGGGGAGATCAGGCACCGGGCACGAATCCGGGCGTCTCCTACTGGGCCACGGGACTTCCGGTGCAGAATTCAGACGGTCGGATTTCAGTTTACAGCAATCTGCTGGGGCCGGGTGTAGATACCGTAACTAATTCGAACAACGTCTGTCTTTTCAGCGATGGCTCTGGGGTTTCGTCGTTGCTGGCTCGGCGAGGTACTTCCGCGCCAGGTACGAGCATGGGGGTGAACTTCAGCCTGTTTGGCAACCCTCTGCTGAACGATGCCGGTCGCAACGCTTTCTACTGCGAGCTATCGGGCACGGGCATCAACTCCAACAATGATGAGTGCGTTTTCTCTGATGCGACCGGCCAGCTCGGGCTGGTAGCGCGCGACGGAGACGCGGCGCCCGGGACAGAGACGGATACGGTCTTTCGCGGCATCTTTTTGCCGACCATGAACAACCTCGGACAAGTCGCCTTTCATGCGAATCTGTTTGGACCGATGGTCACCGGTTTCAACGGTCGGGGGATTTGGGTGGGAGGCGTCGGATCGCTGAATCTAACCGTACGCGCCGGCGACGCTGCGCCGGGAATCATCCCGACGGCGAACTTCATTACTTTCCTTCACCCCGACATCAACAACGCGGGGAACATCTCGTTCGCCGCGACTCTCGCCTCGGGAGGGACCATTGACGCCACGAATGATACTGGCATCTGGGTGATAGGCGGGGGAGCTTCCCGACTCGTGGCATTGGAAAGGGATCAGGCGCCCGGTACGCCGATGGGCGTTCGGTTCGGTGACTTCGTCAGTCCTGGGAACGTGAGACCCGGGCTGAACGGGTCGGGCCGGACCGCCTTTGTCGCGCCGCTCACCGGCTCTGGCGTGGATATGACCAATGACACGGGTTTGTGGTCCGAGGGCAGCGGCGTGCTTGAGCTTGTTGCGCGTAAGGGTTCACAGGCTCCAGGGCTGCCGCCCGATGCGAATTTCGGGCTGATCACTTTCGGCGGCATCAACAACAAGGGGTGGGTGCTGTTTCATGCGATGCTCGGCGGCTCCGCGGTCACGCCTAACGTTAATGACCAGAGTCTCTGGATACACGTTCCCGGCGAAGGGCTGGGACTGATCGCTCAGAGCAGCGAATCAATCGAGGTCGCGCCGGGCGACATTCGGACGGTAGAGGCCCTGGGAGTCACTTTCGGTTCGCGAGGCTCGGAAGATGGGAACCGGGAGAATCTCAATGATGCCGGGCAGGCGGTCTTTTTCGCAGGTTTCACGGACGGCTCGTCCGCGATTCTGGCGATGATCGGCCCTGACGAAGATGACGACGGTATCAACGACGAACTCGATAATTGTCCCCAGGCAGCAAACTCGGACCAGGCCGACAGCGACGGAGACGGTCTGGGTGACGCGTGCGACGATTGTCCGACGGACGCGAACAAGGCGACGGCGGGAATCTGCGGATGCGGAGTTGCCGACGCGGACAGCGACGCCGATGGTACACCTGATTGCAATGATGGATGTCCAGATGATGCCGCGAAGGTGGCACCCGGCGCGTGTGGATGCGGCGTCGCGGAAACCGACAGCGACGGTGACACGGTGCCGGACTGCCTCGACATGGCGCCGGGAACCAACGATCTGGCGGATGCCAATGGAAACGGGATTCCGGATATCCTGGAAATGCCGGGTGGTCCGCAGGCAATGCCGGGATGTTGTGCGCCAGGTGTCGGTCCAATTGTCGGGCTGATGGTGCCGCTGTGCCTGATGGGTTGGAAAAGGCGGAAGGCCGCACGCCGACGGCTCGCCCGGGGAGGTTGATGTCGCTAGAATGCTCCACTGGAATTGATCGGTCGCCGTATGTGGCCTGGCGGACGTGAGTTCGCGGGCCGAGCGGCGACTACGATCAGGTTGGAGCAAGCGCCATATTTCTCTTTATTCCCATTCGGACTGACACGCCGCTTCGGCGAGCCCCGCAGGTCAATTTCGGGCTGATCGTCGCAAACGTCCTGGTTTATGTCGTGCTTGACTTGCTTGGCTCGTCGCCCGGGGCATCGGGCCTGGCCGACTGGAAGCGTCGCGGAGTTCTGGACCCGCAGAATCTCTCCGTGTTTCAGTTCTTCACTTATCAGTTTCTTCATGGCGATTTTCTGCACCTGCTGGGCAACATGCTGTTTCTCTGGGTGTTCGGAAACAGCGTGAATGGCAAAATGGGGAACATTCCCTATCTCTTTTTCTACCTGGCCTGCGGCGTATTCGCCGGACTGGGATTCGCGTTGTTTGATACGGACCCCTGCCTGGGGGCGAGCGGATCAATCGCCGGCGTGACGACAGCCTTCCTGGTCTTGTTTCCCCGCAGCCACATCACGGTGGTCTATTGGCTGGTGTGGTTCATCGGGACGGCTCAGATACAGGCGATGCTGCTCATCGTGGTGAAGATCATCCTTTGGGACAATATCGTGTCGCCGAGATTGACGGCTGGGCCGGGCTACGTTTCAGTCGCCTACTCTGCGCATGTCGCCGGATACTTTTTCGGCTTCGTGTGGTGTTCCTTCATGCTGCTGATTCGCGCGCTGCCGCGCGATCAATACGACATCATCGCCCTCGCCAAGCGGTATCACCAGCGTCATCAGTATCGTGTGATGATGGCCGATCCCAACAAAAAGGCGGCGGCGGTCTATGGCCGTATGGCACGGCCCATCTCAGAGGACGGCACACCGGAGATGGAGGTCAAGCTCACGCCGGAGCAGGAGGCGCTGATGCGGCGGCGGTCGGAGATCGGCGAGCTTCTCGACGCGCGCGACTACGACAGGGCGGCGGCGGAATATCTGTTGCTGATCGAGAAATATCCGGATCAGTGCCTTCCGCGGCGACAAATGATGGACGTGGCGAATCAGTTGATGCAGGAGGGGCGCTATCCGGTGGCGGCGGCGGCGTACGAGAATTACCTGAAACACTATCCGACGGATGCGGAAGTCGAGCAGGTCAAGCTCGTGCTGGGAATCCTCTACGCCAAGTATTTGGAGCAGTATGAGGCTGCGCAGAACTATCTCCGTGAGAGTCTGACACGTCTGACCAACGATGACCAGATTCACCAGGCGACGCATTGGCTTGAAGAGGCAACAGTGGCCCTGGGGCGTGGTCCGGCCACGGCTTAGTGCTGTGGGGAGCTGGGGCGTGTGACGTATCTCCTCTTCAGGAGCGACGATGGACGAGCGAGCGCGGGCGACCGGAATCCATGCGGCGATCGGAGCGCTGCTTATGCTCGGCTATGGCTGGGGCATGGGGGGGTTCAGCTCACTGTCGTCCGCGGGCGGCTTTTATATCGCCGCAGTTTCCGTTTTCAATGGAATGCTTAAGTTCGGCGGAATCGCCATGGCGGTTTCCGCGGCGATCTGTCTGACCGGTAAGGCCGTCGGATTGCTGACGGATGCGGTGGTCAGCGGAATCTGCGGACTTGTCATGGTCGGCTGCGCGGTGATCTGGATTGCATCGGGCGGCGGCTTTGACATGCAGGACTTGCTGATCCTTATCTTCGGCGGGCTCTTCATTTCCGGCGCGCGGCGTTCATTGTCGGAGTACCGGTCGGTCCAGCCGACCGCCGCGCCATCTGTGGCGCGGGCCGGCAACGTTGAGTCGCAGCCGCCGCATCCGGCGAGCATTCGGCCCGCAAGTTTAGGGGGCGCGGATGATGAGCCCCCACCGGACGGGTACCTTGCCGCGCTGTCGAAAGAAAAGGATGAGCCGCCGACCGCATCGTTTGAATGAGCGATCGTACGTGGCCATTGCCGTGTGTTAGTTCAGAGGCCGGCGATGGCAAGCTCCAATGGTGAGCTTTCTTGAATTTGGATAGAGCTCCGTCCAGGTGACGGGCAGAGCGGAATTTGCACCTTGGGACTCAAACAAATGGGTGACGAGTGGCTTGCAAGGTACAGCAGGCAAATCCTCTTCGCGGGGTTCGGTGAGGCGGGGCAACGCCGTCTGGCCGAGTGTCGGGTTGCACTGATTGGCTGCGGAGCGCTCGGAACCGTCATCGCGGACACTTTGGTCCGGGCGGGCGTGGGCTTCCTGCGGATCGTCGATCGAGACTACGTGGAGCTGAACAACCTTCAGCGTCAGGTCTTGTTTGACGAGCGGGACGTCGCCGAGGGAATGCCCAAGGCGGTCGCGGCAGCGGAAAAACTGTCGCGGATCAACTCCGACGTGACGATCGATCCGATCGTCGCGGACGTTCACGCCGCCAACATCGAGGAATACTGTGCCAAGGCAGACCTGGTCCTCGACGGCACCGACAATTTCGAGACGCGTTTTCTGATTAATGATGTAGCGGTGAAATCCGGCACGCCGTGGGTCTATGGGGCATGCGTCGGCGCGACCGGAATGGTGATGCCGATCATACCGCATGAGACGCCGTGCTTGCGGTGCATTTGGGGCGAGCCGCCGCCACCGGGGATGAACCCCACATGTGACACGGCGGGCGTGCTGGCGCCGATCGTTCACATCGTGGCTGCACTTCAGTGCATCGAGGCGATGAAGATACTGACGGGCAAGGAAGAACTTCTGAATCGGCGATTGGTGCAGATCGACGCGTGGACGGGGCAGTTCAGCGACTTCGAAATGACGGGGGCGAATGATTCAGCTACTTGCGTTTGTTGCCGGGAAGGACGATACGAGTATCTGACGAAACGTGACTCGGGCCGGACCGCGACGCTCTGTGGGCGAACGGCCGTGCAGGTGTCGTCAGGTTCGACATCAGACGTCGACTTACCGGGCGTTGCGGCGAGAATTGCGCCGGTGGCGAAGAGCCCCCCTCAATTGAACCGATATTTACTTCGATTCGACGTAGACGAGTTCCAGATCACCCTCTTTCGAGACGGCCGCGCAATCATCAAGGGCACGACCGAACCGGACGAGGCCCGATCGATCTACTCGCGGTATGTGGGCAGTTGAACGAAGAAAGCGAAGTGACGATTTGAACCGCCGAATTCCGAGAATCTTGGCATCGATTGTTGTGGCGTCGGCGTTCCTCTCGTGGCCGGGGTGTGTGGAGTTCTCGCACTTTGGTCAGATCAACAATCGAGAAACCTCCGCATCGGTCAATGGCGTGACGATCGAGCAGCAGCAGGACGGCGGCGATTGGAAAGTCATCGGCCGGACGGACGGCAAGGGGGCCTGGAACATCTTCAAGGCCAAGATTCAGCCCGGAAAGCGCGTCCGCCTCAGCAAGCCCGGTTACGAGACTATGGTGATGGAGGAGAGCGACTTTCTCTCACAGCATGTCATTATGCTGACACCTTCCAACGTCTCGACCTTTGGCGGGGAATACATGCGGTAGGCATTGGCGGATGAACGAGCCGTGCCGCGGACGGCCGACAACCAGGAACAGAATATTGACGCAGGATTGGCAGGGTATCGTGACGGCAGGCTTCCTCTTGATCGGGGGGTTCGTATTCCTGCGCCTTCTCGCCGACGCAAGGGCTCATGAAGTGACCCGGCGTGAGGCGGAATTCGAGTCTGAACGGCGGAAGGCCGCCAAGGCGGAACGGGAGCGGATTCGCAGGGAATCCCAGGTCGTAACCGCAGTCCCGGCGGCGTCGATTAAAGAGTGAGAAATCCGCCGCAACCTTCTTGGAGAGCGGCGTTTAGTGTAATCTTCGATTGACAGACACGTGGCGGGAAGCTAGAGTAAATTGAGCCCATCAGCCGGGGCGGCCCCTGCTCGCCGGGTCGGCTTGCCGCCGTTCTATTTTTTTCGGGGAGCTACATGTCTGAAGCGCCGCAAAGATTCGAGAATATTCGACGGTCCTCAATGCTCGCGGGTGTACTCGGAGTATCGGGTGTCGTGGGGTTGATCATCACCGCGACGTACCTTGTGCTTGGGGACACGGTAGACCGTCACTACTTGATGATTCTGATCGGAATCGGCGTTGCGTCCCTTGGTCTGTTCATGGGTGCGGTTTACCTCCTCCTGCGCGGGCTCACCGACTTGGCACTCAAGATCGAGGCCACAAGCTTCAGAGTCTACAACACACTTCGAGACATACATGACACCGTCCCGACGGGCACGCAGCATTTGGGCGTGATTGCGGACAACGTCCAACTTTCCGACGCGGTTCGAGGCCTGATGCACCGTGATCGGGAGCGAACGGCCCTGCGACTGGCCATTAACGAGGAGATCATCCGGGGTGATATCGAGGCCGCCTATGCCCTGGTTGAGCAGTTGGAGGAGCGTCACGGCTATAAGAACGAGGCGGCTCGGCTTCGTCAGGAGGTAGACCGGTCCCGTCAGCAGCTAAGCAGCCAGCAGGTCCACGAGGCAGTCGAGCAGGTTCAGTCTCATCTCAACGCTCAGCAATGGGATCCCGCCCGACGACTGATGGACCGGCTCCTGGCGCAGCATCCCGGCAACGGGGAGGTTGCGGCCCTGCCGAAGCTGTTTCAGATTCGCCGCGGTGAGCAAAAGAGGCGATTGTTGAAGGAATGGGACGACGCGGTTCGCAGGAACGACGTAGATCGCGGTATCGACATCCTCAAGGAATTGGATCAGTACCTGACGCGAAACGAGGCGGCGGCCCTGGAAGAGTCGGCGAGGGGCGTTTTCCGAACGAAACTGCACAATCTGGGGCTGCAATTCTCCTTTGCGGTGACGGAACACAATTGGGCCGAGGCCTTGGACGTGGGCAAGCAGATCGTGGACGAATTCCCTAACTCACGTATGGCGCAAGAGGTGCGCGACCGGATGGTCGTCCTGGCGAAGCGCGCTGTCGGGGAGGACGACGGGGAATCCGACCAGATTCCCATCTCGCAACGGGTTGGATCGCCAGCGTCCGATATATAATGAGGGCTGCGGCTGGATGCCGCGCCGGCCAGGGCGGGGGCTGATAGTTGGACAGCCGCTTTCGGGCGGTGATGCGCCCCTTCACAACGGTTACCGGGAGGTCATGGATGATGTCACTGGAAGCCCAGAACATTTCGAAACGGCGCGTAACTCTCTTTAGTCGTGGATTCTTTTTTGTCGGCCCTTTGGTTGCGGCGCTTCTCGCTGCGCCGGGTTGTAACCAAGAAGGCTATCCGACTGACAATACATGGCACTATCAGGGCAAGGCGCCTTCGGGGGCGCCGCGGACTTCATCCTCCTTTGCCTACCGGTATCCGGATGCGGCTCCGACGCTGGACGCAGCAGGCCTTCAGGACCTTGTGTCAAAGTATCGTCAGCGCGTGGTGCTGCTGGATTTCTGGGCTTCCTGGTCTCGTGAGACGCGCGACGAGCTTGCGATGTTGGCGCGGTTACAGAGCGATTTGAAAGATGAGGGCTTTCAGGTCATCGCCTGTAACTTTGATTCACCGGACAACTGGAACTCCACAACCGTCCCGATTCTTCACGGTTCTGAAGCGAACTACCCGTGCGTGGTGATTTCAAAGAGTGCGCGGCCCGAATTGCGGGCTTGGCTGTCGGCCGAATGGAGTTTTGACGTGCCGGCGCGATTCGTGATCAGCCGCGGCGGAAAAGTCACGACGACGGCCTTCGCGGGAACGCCGCTGGGGGCTATTGAGCAGCAGGTGCGAGCCCTGGTGCGCGGCGGGCCTGCCAGTGAGCACAATTCCGTGGCGCAGGGTGAGTTGGCGCTTCGATTGAAAATGGTCAATGTTTCCTCGGGTAAGGCGGAATCGCTCGGCGAAGTCATCGCTCCGACAAATGACCCTCATATCCTCGCGGAGCGAGCCGGCGCACTGATCGCCGATCACCTACAGAGAGATTCCAATCCCAGGATCGCACTCGCGGCGTTTCCGACCTTGCCGGGTAGGGCCTCGGCCGGTCCGATGGGGACGGAACTTGCGACGCGCGTTGCCGCTTCGATGCGCGACAAGGGCTATTACGATCTGATCGAGCCCTCGCGGACGAATGGGATGCTCAAAAGCGCCGGGCAAAGCGTCATGTCGATCGAGTACGAGCCGGGTAACCTTCAAGGAAAGTTTCCAGCGGACTACCTCGTGATCGGCTGGCTGCGCGGCGATGTCGGCATCGCCGACTCGACAACTACGCTGGCGGGTGAGAGATCGGACGCGGGCGACGACCCGACTCCGTAGTCTGGGTCATTTGAGGCGTCATGTCTTTCGAGTCCGACGTCCGTGGACCGTTCGTCACGCTGGACCGACTCGAAGAACTCTTCGTCGGCGATCAACCCAATTGGGATGCAATTGATTTCGACCTGACTTGTCCACGGTGCGCCTACAACCTGCGACAGTTGCCCGCTCCGCGCTGTCCGGAATGCGGGCTGGAGTTCGACTGGCGTCCGCTGATTCGCCGGCACGTCGATCACGCAACGCTTCTCATCGAACATGCATGGCGGCGTCGGCCGGCTTTATCGTGGTTAAAGACGCTGGGGTGGACGTTTAGTCCCGGTACTATTTGGCGACGTGCGACGCTCTATGATGCCGTGCGTCCCGGGCCGCTATTGATTTTCGCCGTAACATCGGTGCTGGCGATCCTTGCGTTGACGCACGTGGTGGCGAGCGCAATCGTTCAACTCACCTTTCTGTTGACACCGCAAACCAGGGGCGGATGGCGAGTCTGGGCGTGGAATCATCCTGAGCTCCACCAGTTGTGGATGTTCGGGACATGGCCGATGCATGGCGATCCGCGGTATCTGCTCCTTCCGCTCGGCATCCTGTTCGGGCTCGGCGGCGCCGGGATGGTCCTTTTCGCCATGCAGCAAACGCTCGGCCGCTGTCGCGTGCGCAGCGTCCACATCGTCCGCGTTATGGCCTATATCGCGCCGCCGCTCGTCGCGACCGCCATGCTCTTTGTCCTCGCGTTTGTGTTCCTGCTTCCCCGCGCGATGTTCGTCGGCCGCATTCCCCTTGTGCCCGGCGAGACCGTTCTCGCAAACGCGCCAAACTGGCAATGGGCCGTCCTGGCCGGCGGCATGATGCTGATCATCGCCGTGGATGTGGCGTTGCTCACCGCGGCGTTGCGTCGATACCTGAGACTTCCGCGGCCACTCTTCGTCGCCATCGTCTCGTGCTTCGTCGCCGCGATATTCGCCTACACAATGCTCCTGAAGTTCGGGCTGGCCGTGCTCGCAGAATAGCTCGGCCGCCGTGCGGCCGCACCCACCTCCATCGTAGCCCCGCACACAGTTCGACGATGTTCGCGTCGGGCCCGAGCTTAGTTGCTCCACGCCGTCTACCGCCGTCGCTCGCCTACCGCCCTCATTTGAAGGGCCGACAAGCGGCATTCAGATTGCCCGACGCGTCTGCCTCACCCAGCCGGCTGCTCTGGCACGTCGATTGCGTTACGTCGCCCTGATCATGCAGATTTCGCAGGCACAGCTCAAGGATCGTGCATGACTGCATTCCCTCGGGGAGCGACAGGACTCACATGCCAAATCACCACCCTTTTGCACCGTTCGCCTGGACGACAGCGGCGATCCTGGGATTACTTGCCACCTCGACACTCGCCCAGAGTCCTCTGGGTTCTGCCGAAGGACTAATCTACGGCCGGTCCTGTGCGGCAATCGCATACGACGTAAAGAGCGTCCTCCCAAGCCGCTCCGGCGAGCCCTGGTTTTCCATCCTGTACAATCCGCCGTCCGTCAACCTCGTTCTTGAGCCGCCCCAGCTTCGCCCCGAGGGAATGGTCTTCCACGGCGGGCGACTCTACGTGAGCGGGGATTGGGACGAAACGCAAAACCAGGTCGCGGTGCTCTCCACGAATGCCTGGGGTGAACTCGCCTTTGAAAGATCAATCAGGGAGCCCCTTTCCACGCCGCCACCAACCGCGCTTCCCAACAACCAGTGGTGGGGAGCCGAAGGGCTCACCTTCAACACCGGAGCGATCGGAATCGGGGCCGGCGCAAGTGGGCTGGTCTCCGTGGACAACGAACAACAGGGAATCGGCAACACGCTCGCTGTCGTCGACGGCACAACCGGAGTGCTCGCCAGCCTCGCTGCTATGCCCTATCCCGAGGACATCGCCTACGGTCCCGTGTCTCTGAGGTTCTACCTCGTTGTGCGCTCCCCGAACGAGGTTCGCGTTTTCGATCCCAACCTCTCGCCCACCGGCCAGTCGTGGACGCTGCCGACGCGAACCCGCGGCATCTGTGTCGTGTCGCAGGACTTCGGACGTGCCCTGACAGGTGATAGCAGCCTCACCGGTGATGTCCTTCTCATGGTCGCGGCCGAGAACACCGCGCTTGTCCCGCCGGCGCCAAATCGGCTCCTGGCATACCGATCCGACGGAAGCTTGATCGGACGGGAGCAGGACCTGACGTGGCTGATCGGCGCCGATGACGGCGGCGCAGGCTCTCCGCACGAGTTCCACGCCGTCGCAGTCGATGAGCCCTCCGGCATCCTCTACATCGCCGACGAGATGGCGCGCGCGGTCTATTCGGTCAAGCTAAAGACTTCCACCACATCGACCGCCACGGGTCCGCTCTTTGGCGGAAACTGGATTGCCCGGGCGCGATACGTTAATGGCGATCTTCCTACACGCGATTCGGAGCCCTGGTTTGCCGCAATTTCCAACCGCATGAGTGACCCACCTTCCCTCGGGCCCGAAGGACTCGCCTATCTCAATGGAGAATTGTTCGTCTCCGGCGACTGGGACGAAACGCAGAATCAGGTGGCGGTCTATTCCAGCGGCTCAGATGGAAACCTGAACTTCAGCCGATCCATCGCACTGCCGATTTCAAATCCCCCTCCCAGTCCGGACGCCATCAACTCACAATTCTGGGGTCCCGAGGGATTGACCTTTAACACGGGCGCAGCAGGTCTCGGCGCAGGCGCTTCCGCGCTCGTTACCGTCGAAGACGCCCAGTATCTCTTCGGCGGAAATACGCGGGCCCTGCTCAACCCCGTAACCGCGGGCCTCACCGCGCTGGGTACCTTCACTTCGAGCGTTGGGGCCGTCTCTCCCGATGACATCGCGTACGGGGCGCAGACCGCTCGCTTTTATGTCCTCGCGGACCCTGATGTCGTGCAGATCTGGACCAGCGCTGCCCCGCCCGCCTACTCGGGTACGCAGTTTCCCGTCGCCGTTCGCAGCAAGGGTCTCGCCGTCGTTTCGGCTGCCTTCGCGCGATCGCTACTAGGCGACAACTCAATCAGTCAAGAGTGCCTGCTCGTGGCTGCCAAGTCGAGTGTGGTCAGCGCCACCGCCCCGGATAATCGCCTCCTCGTATATTCCCAGTCCGGCGGCCTGCTGGCGAGTCAGGAAATCAAGTGGATTCGGGATGCACTGCCCGGACAGCTCTTGCAGGAGATCGAGGCCGTCGCCGTGGATGAAAGCGCCGGCGTGATCTACCTCGGCGACGAAAAAGGCAAAGCCGTCTTTTCCCTGACCCGACTTGTCGCGCCGACGATCACAACCCAGCCACTGAGTCGGACCGCATGCCCGGGCGCATCCGTCACGTTTGAAGTCGTCGCGACCGGCAGCGCGCTGACCTACCAGTGGCGAAAAAACGAGGCGGTGATTCCCGGCGCCAACGCTTCGACTGTGGTCATCAATCCGGTTTCGGCCGACGATGCGGGATCCTACGACGTAGTCGTCACCGGCGCCAACGGCCAATCCGTCACCAGCGACGCAGCCTCGCTGACCGTCCTGATGCCTCCGACCGTCTCAACTCCTCCTGTGTCGCAGAGTGTTTGCGCAGGAAATCCCGTCACTTTCGTTGTCGCGGCTTCCGGATCGAACATCGCCTACCAGTGGCGAAAGAACGACGGGGACATCCCCGGGGCAATCGGCAGCAGTCTTCACATCAACTCGGTCGCGCCAGGCGACGCCGGGACCTACGCCGTCCGCGTGAGTAATGCATGTTCATCCGCGACCTCCAGCGGTGCCGTCCTCACCGTTCTCAGCGTTCCGCTCATCACCATGCAACCCTCATCCACAGGCATATGTGCCGGTCAAATGCACTCCTTCTGCGTTGTCGCGAGCGGTGCGACCGGGTACCAATGGCAGCGAAACAATGTCGACATCGGCGGTGCTACCGGTACGTGCGTAAGCGCATCGATCGCGGGCGACTATCGGTGCGTCGTCAGCAACACTTGCGGCAGCGTGCCAAGCGCAGTCGCCACGCTCACCGTCGGCGCGACGCGAACGTGGTATCAGGACGCGGATAACGACGGCTTTGGGAATCAGCAGGTCACCTTGCAAACCTGTGATCAGCCGCCGGGATACATCGCGACGGCGGGTGATTGCAGCGACTCAGCGCCATCAGTCCATCCGGGGGCCGCGGAAATCGTCTGCGACGGTATCGATCAGGATTGCGTCGGCGGTGATGACTGCCCACCGCCCTGCGCGGTAAACGGCGGCGACGACGATGCCGACGGCGTGTGCGGCGATGTGGACAATTGTCCGACGGTCGCCAACCCGGGCCAGTCGGATGTTGATAACGACGGCGTCGGGGACGCCTGCGACGGATGCCCCACCAACGGAATGAAAACCGCGCCGGGCGTTTGCGGCTGCGGCAGCAGTGATACGGATAGCGACGCGGATGGCTTTGCCGATTGCATCGACGGTTGTCCCGGCGATCCGTCCAAGGTCGCCCCAGGCACTTGCGGTTGTGGCGTTTCAGATATGGACAGCGATGCCGACGGTACGCCGAACTGTCAGGATGGATGCCCGGTGGATCCTCGTAAGGTTACGCCCGGCATTTGCGGCTGCGGTGTGACTGACGCGGACGCTAACGGTAATGGCGTGTCCGATTGTGTCGACCCGCCGCCTCCAGTTCCCTCTCCACCGGCACCCGCGCCACAGCCGAATCCTCCTCCGCCTCCACAGAGCGCGGGCTTCTGCGCGCCTGGCTTAGTTCCCTCAGTCGGGTTCCTCGTGCCTGGTGCGATGCTGCTGTTTCGAGGTCGCAAAAAGTCGCTCCGTTGGATTGGGGGGGATTGTCGAAGGTGATTGATAAAAAACGGGAGGCCCGCCATTTGCAGACGGACCTCCCGCGTGGTGTAGGATAAGGCCGGAGTCGGAGTCACACCTATGGACAGGTGCTCATGACACCGGCCGCAACGGCAACGATATCGCGGTCGGTGCCGTCGACCACACCATCACAGTTCACGTCACCTTGTGACCAGACCGCGTTCATCATGCCGAGGTTGGCACAGACGATGTCGAGGTCTGCCTGAGTCGTGGAGCCGCTCAGATTCAGGTCGGTGATCTGCGTGTCGAGGATTCCGACCAGCAGTTCTGACACGTCGTTGCAATCCACGTCGCAGTCGCCGTCCATGTCACAGGAAAGATCGCGAATATTCCCACCGGCCGTGGCCGCATCCAGATCGGCCCAGCTGGATACGAAGTTTTGTGATATGTAGTCCACGTCGGCCGCGTTTACGTTGCCATTGGCGCCGGCCGGGTACGCTCCGGGAAGCGGCGAGTTGCCGGCAACATCACCTCGCGAGTCGCCAGCTGCGTAAGTACCGGTCGCCAGCGTGGTGTTGAAGAAGTTGATGTCGCCCGCGTGAATGGCCGCCCACGCGTTGTCCACGCGGATAAAGCCTTCCTTGCGGTTGAGCTTGCCGGTAACCGGGTCGAGGGCGAGACCGTCCGCGAAGTAGCGGGCGTCGCGCATCTCGTCGGCGGTGATGATGTTCATGCCGACGCTTCCCGTTCGGCGGCTGTCGCCGAAGTTCCCGTCGCCATCAAAGTCGCCGAGGATCTCGGGGATGATGTAGTTGCCGGGGTTGCCGGCGGCATCGGCGGCCGCGAACGCCAGGGGGTTGTTGACGGCGAGCATGAGGTTGGGGATGTCATCCCAGTTGCGGCGACCATCGACGTTGAAGTCTCCCTGCACGCGCATTCGAGCGAACAGGTTACTCGCACCGGTTATGGTGTGAGCGCCGGCGTTGTTCGGATAGCTTGCCACGCCGGCAGGATTGTTGTCGCTGTAAAGGCCGCTGGTGAGGCGTCGCGGGACGCGACCGGCGGGATTGACAGCACCAAACGCCGGAGTGACCGCTGTATTCGTGGCTCGCACGGCGTCTTGGGCGCCTTGAGCGAAGTTAGGGTTTGGAATGAAATTGAGCGGATCCGTTATCGCCGGAACGGTGTCAACAGCGGCCTCCAGCACGAACACGATCGACAAAGCCTGGGCCGGAGTTGCGGTGACCGCCGTAAACGGCTCAGCCGAGAAGGCCTGGATGCTTCCGAAGAGGTTTCGCAGATAGTCCCGTGCGGCCGTGTTCGCCATCGGCGGGTTACCGTTGCCGGGCCCATCCTTGTCGCCAAGTGTTGCCAGTGTTTGTGAAGCGGTCACCTGGTAACCGGTGTTGACATTCCCGTTATCGAGAATGTTGTTCAGCGTCGGGCGCACGAACTCCGTTGCCCCGGCGACGTCCTTCTTCACATTCAGAATTTCATACAGGCCGGTCCCGGCATCGCCGACAGCACGGCTGCTGCCGAAGTATCCGGTGTAGCCGATGGCGAGGCGTGACTCCTGAACGACCTGCTCGATGAAGCCCGAGCCGCCGCAGTTGGTCGGCTGAAACACGGGGCCCAGACGAGTCGGGTTGTCGCCCGTGATCTGATCTCCCAGGTTGTCGCCGCTTCCCCAGCTGGGGTCGATGCCAAGGGCGTTGTTACAGGCGTTTCGCGTACCGGAGCCGGCATCGCGTGTGGCGGCGATCAGATTCTCGCCGGTCGGGAAACGACCGGTGACCCAATGATGCTGGAGTTCACTGTAAGTGACGTTCTCCTTGCCGGTTCCCCGGTTCGCAATGATGGCCACCGGAGAAATCGCGATCGTGTTATCGAAAATGGTTTTCGAATTCGGCGTGTTGACATCTACATTTAGTGTGATGTCGCTGAGAATCGGGTGGTGGCGTTCAAGGCTGACCAGTTGCTGGTCGAACCCGCTGCTGCTGGTGTTTGGATTGACTCCGTAACCAGCCGTTGTGGGCTTGGCATCCCATGAGGGTGTGCCCGGCACTCGCACGGCCCAGGCCATCGGGACGTCGGTGCTGGCCATATCGACCGATGTCGGACAAATCGGCGTGGCACTCTCCACAGTCGGGCAGTTTTTGTTGAGGAGGCAATCGAGGAAGATCAGCACGTCATCAATCGTGATCGTGCCGTCCTCGTTGAAATCGCCGTTCTCGGGAGAAGTGACTGCGCCGCCGCCGATGCCGGCGACTAACTGCTGAATATCGAGGCCGTTCACATGGCCGTCGCCGTTGATATCGCCTCCCGAGTTCGGATGGCAATCCGCCGGGCATGGCGGGTTCCCGGTCGGCGTGCCCAGATCGCTGAACCTCACCGTATTGATCACACCGCGCTCGGTGAGGGTTTTGTAGGGAGTCTGGTTGAGCAGTTGGTAATCGATGAACTCATTCACGCCGTTCAGCGAACCGACGGATCGATACTGAACGATCCACTGTCCCCACCACTTTCCGACGCCCGGACAGAAGTAGATCGGGGCGAGCTGGTCAAACGTGTCGCTGAAGCAGTCGCGATTCGAATCGCGGAAGAGGTTATACGGTTGGCCCGTGGGGAGAATGGTGTCGCCGTCAACATTGATGAAGTCATTGGTCGCGCCGATGATGGCCGCGAAGTCGGCGAAAAGGGTCGCCCCGGCAAGATTCACCTGGCCTCCTCCAGGGAGGAAGTTGGTATCAGGCAGACTCGCGCAGGTGATTCCAGCGCCGACCCAATAAGTCTGAGACGAGGGCGAATAGACCGTGAGAAGCTGACATTCGCACCTGGACAGCATCTGACAGGACCCGTCCGCAAGCAGGCAGGCGCCGGTCGTGGTGCTGCAGTCGGCACTCATGCAATCAGTGCCGGAGCCCTGATAGCAGCCTCCGGACGTGGCGCAGTCCTGGGCATTCAAGTCCGTGCAGGTGCCGTTCGTGAAGCAGCAGGCACCGAGTCCGGGGCAGTTTGCGCCAGCGCAGTCGGTGCTGTAGCCGCGGAACAGCCCCTCATTGGGGGACTGACAGCAGGTGTTGTAGGACACTGCGGTCTGACAGGTGCCATCAGGCAGACAGCATGCACCCGTGCAGACGGCGGTCGCACAGGTTGTGCCGACGCCATTGAAGAATGCGTTGGCTGTGTTTCGACAATTGGAAAGCGATGTAACGGTGCAACTCCCATCCGGAAGGCAGCAGGCTCCTTCGAGGGCCGGACAATTGGCGGCGCCGCAAGTGGAGCCGTATCCCTGAAACGTGCCGTTTACGGCGCCGACGCGGTCACATTCGACCTTCGACTGGTTATCTGAGCAGGTGCCGTTCGGAAGGCAGCATGCGCCCCGGCATGCATTCGCGGGATTGCCGCCGCCGAGTGTGGTGCAGTCGGTGCCGTCGCCGCGGTACTCGCCGCCAAGCGCGCCGCACTCCGGATTGGTCAGGTTGTCTATGCACGTGCCGCCGACATTGCGGAGACAGCACGCGCCCGTCTGGGCATGGGCCGGCTGGGCCCAGCCCCACAAAAGGGCTGCGGCCGCCAGACTCCAAAGTGCAGATTGATTTCGTCCTCGATTCATGTTCTGTTCATCCTCCAAGAGTAAGACTCGTCTTCCCTTTCAAACTCTGATTTCTTCGTGGATGGGCTTGTCGCAGTTCCCGTTCTTTGTTTGTCACTCGGTCGTGCCGAAATGGTTCCTACGCACAACTCTCCCTGCGCCCGGCGCGCGGAATCCCCATGTGAGGTTGTCGCTTCTCTTCCCCGGCGACCTCCTTTCAGGATTGGTTAGTTAATTGAGCCGCCTAAGGGCCTTTGGGGCTTGAAGGCAGGTGGCGTCAGTTCCATGGCGGGCCGACCTTGTTATAGCCGCTCAGGCTGTAATAGCGTCGACCCCATTCCCATCGTTCGAGAGTCTGTCGAATCGTCTTGCGTTCAACGTGTCCATCGGCGTAAAGAAAGTTGGAAGTGCCGCCGAGCTTGTCACCGCCCGGATGATGACGACCGACGGCGTTGGCCTCAGAGAGCCCGCTGGTTGAAAGCAGGCCGCGCGCGTTCGCGACCTGATCTTCGCGTTGAAGACCGAAGTTATTCGTTGGGCTGCCGTACTGAAATCCCGGCACCCCGTCCGGAGCGCCGTATTCATCCGAGCCGGCGGTCGCGTGAAGCAGCGCGTTGATGGGACGATGACTCTTGGAGAGCAGACCGGCATCGCCGCCACCCTCGGAGACTACCTTCCAGTTCTTATTGAATTCAGCGGCCAGCACAACGCGCGACGGATCGTCAATCGCCTTCTCATTCACGAAAACGTTGACGCGTGAGCCGCTGACCATGCCGAAGGCAAACTTGTTTCGGGGAAAAATCGCTGCGTTGCCGGTGTAGGCCATGCGTTCCGCCTGCTTATCCTGAATGGCGCCTGCATTGGGTCCGGAGTTGCCGTTCTGGTCCACCTGGCCCGGCTCCCAGCCGATGAATCCCGGGTTGGTCCGGGGAGCGCCGCCATTCGGGATCGAGGGGCACTTGAACGAATCCTCCGGCGCCTGACCGCGGCTGTAAAGAAACCACGACCAGTGAAGGTAACCAAATGGATGGTCGTTCGACTCCCCCTGGGATGCGAGGTTGTAGTTGCCCTCGCCGTCATAAGGGTAGATGTACGACGGAGGATAGACCCCCGCATTGTCGGCGAGGTAGCTGCCCATCGCCTGCGCGACATGGTGCAGGTTGGTGGCGCACTTGACGGACTGCCCGTGCCTGCGGGCCGCGGAAAGGGCCGGAAGCAAAATGCCGATCAAGACGGCGATGATGGCAACCACGACCAGCAGTTCAATGAGAGTGAACGCCGAGACGCGCGTGCGGGCTTGGAAGTTCATGTGATGCATCTCCTTGCGATAGTGTGTGTGGCGAGCGCCGTCCGAAACATTCATCTTGGACGACGAACACCTGAATAAAACCTGTTGATGTGTCATTCTCACAAGACTTCCATTGCCCGAGTTTCCGCAACGAAGCAGGAGCCTAGGGCAAGAGCATTAAGAGAGTTGAAGCCTCGCGTTAATTCCCTATTTGGTTTTTCCGAGTCTTAAAAAGGGTATTAGCCAGGCGCGCTCAAATGCGACCGCGAGTGCGGCGCACGGGGCACATCAATCGGATCAGTGCGCAATCGTAGAGCCGAATTGAAAAGGTCGTATTTCGCCTGTGTTAATGATCTGCTCGAATTGAGTTAAGGCGTGAGATGTGCGGTGTCATCAATGGGCGGAAACCATTTCGGCGCGAGGCATCGGTGCCGTTGGCGGATGACTCGAGTACGGATCGAGGAGCTCTTGATAGAGCGCGAGAAACGCTTCGACTTGGCGATCGAGGGAGAATCGCGAAGCGGCGTCCTTTGCGGCGTTGCCTGCGAGGCGGATCGCGAGATGCTTATTGCCGAGGATCTTCGCCGAAAAGTGTGCCACGCCGTCCGCATCTCCAGCGGCGACAAGCACACCAGTGGCATCGTCGATGGACCCGCTCGTTGTCGCCGAGCCGCAGGATTCAAGCGAAATAATCTGTTCCGGAATGCCACCGACAGCCGTTGCGACGACAGGGCGGCCGCAGGCAAGGGCCTCAAGGATCGTGTTGGGAAACGTGTCTGCTCGGGCGGCATGGAGGTAAAGATCCGCGGCGCGGTAGTAGTCGGCGACCGCTGTTGCGTCGGCTTGAGCAGGGATGTAGCGAATCTCCGCCCCATTTATTCGTTCGGGCAGACCGGTTCCGCCGAGAGCGATGAAAAGCAGCGGTCGCTCAAGCGGTCGGGCGGCGAGTTGGCCGATGGCCCGGCGAAGCGTGGCAAAGTCCTTGAAGGGATTCTGCCCGGGAGACTGCGCGACAAAGAGCAGAATGGCGGCGTCCATCGGCAGACCCAAGGCCCGGCGAGCCGCCTGCATATCGCCGGGATGAAAGATGGAGGTATCAACGCCGTTGGGAATGACTCGCGCATCGGCAATGGCCGGGGCGAGCATGGACTGCTTCGCTCTGTCCAGGAGCCATTTGCACGGCGCAGTGATGCAGACTCGGCACTGAGCAAAGACTTCAGCCTTTCGCCGCCAGTTCTCGGCGGTGCCGTCGCGTCGCACCGCAGGATAGATGGACAAGTCGGGACAATTTCCGCAGCCGGTTCGCCAGCGATCGCAATCGAAGGAGTGAGCGCAGTGCCCGGCAAGCAGCCATGCGTCGTGAAGTGTAAGGATGACCGGCACGCGGCAGCAAAGCGCGGGAAGCGCTCGAAGGTCGAAATAATTCGCGTGCAGGTTATGGCAATGAACGACATCCGGCGTTCGCGGCGGAAGGTCGAGCAATCGATGCGAACCTGGAAAGTGGAAGTCCTCGATGCCGCGACGCCGGTCGAGCCAACCGGATGGCTCAGCGAGCGACTGCAGGATGGGGGCGATCAATCGGGCGCCGGGAATCTTGTCAAAGTGAGGTTGCATGGCGGCGTGCAGCCCCCAAGAAATCCGCCGAAAGAGATTCCTGGCTCTGCCTTGGTGATGCGTGATGCGATGAACGTGGGAATCGTCGGTGCGCTTGCGACCAACCGCCATGTGGCTGTCATGGCCCAGCCGGCGGTATCCGACATGGAGATTCCGCGCTATCGACTCCGCGCCGCCCAGGACGTCGGCCGTGCTGACCTGAAGGATGCTAAGCTCGGGCGGCATAGGTCACTTGAGGTTTCCTTGAATCTTCGCCAAACGCCTTCGAGAGACGCGCGAGGAATTCGATTCCGTCCCAATCCCGGATGATCGCGCGGGGTAGTGCGAACACGTCGGCATCGTCGATGACTCTCGCGGCGGGGACCGGCGGCTTTCCGGAGTTTGCACAGGCACACTGGAATCCGGCGACGCGTGCCATGGCCGCCGACTCTTCGCCGAAGTCGCCCCGGCAGCCGAACGGGTACGCGAAACTGGTAACGCTCCGGCCGGTGATGCGCTCCAACTCGCTACGGCTTCCCTGGATTTCTTCGAACTGTCGGTTCACGCTGAGTGTGCTGAGCTGTGGATGGGTGAGCGTGTGGGCCCCGATCTCGATCAGATCGTGCGCGGCGGCCGCGCGAAGCTGCTCGTGCGACATCGAACGATGCGATGGGCGGACGATCTCCGCTGCGCCGGCCCACACGCGAAGCTCGTCGATAGTGCTCGATCGATGGTCGATGCGCATCGGCCGAAGGAGATGGCAGAGAAAAAGGTACAAGCCCTGTCGCTCGCTGACCGGCTCGCTGGAAAGAACATTCCAGTCACGACTCGACGGCCGATCGTTTGATCCGTCCGCGATGTGCCATTCGTGAACGGTCCCACGGCATTCGAGACGCAGATCGGCAGGGAGGCGCGGAGACGACAGCACGATGCGTTCGAGGTCATCCCACCAGAATTCTTGGGCCACGGGCTCGACGCGCGGCGTGACAAAAATCGTCGCGGGGATGCCGTAATCGGCAAGAAGCGGCGTGGCGATCTCAACGTTGTCCGCGTAGCCGTCGTCAAAGGTGACGACGACGCTGTTCGGCGGAATATCGCGGGCCGCGTGGGCGCTGAGCAGTTGGTCGAGCGAGATGGGATTAAAGCGACCACGGATTATTTCCAATTGCTCGCGCAAGTTCCGCGGTGACACGGCGAGCAATTGCGGATCGGCGTCGAGCTCGGCAACTCGATGATACAGGAGGATGAGACAACTACCTGCCGTAGAGCGGCGGGGCTCGGAGTTCGGGGCGCCTTTTTCATGGGATCGCTTCATTTTGTCCTGACGGCCCTGATGGTGATGACAAGCTCGTAATCGGGATCGACGGTGTCCAGTTCCGATGTCGCCATTTCTTCGACACAGATGCCCTGCAAGAAGGCAGTCGCGGCAAGAACGTTGCCGTGCGCTTGCACGCTGAGACTTGCCTCGCCGAATTCAGCTTCGAAGAGTCTGTGGGCGGAGAGTGTCGTAAACCGCCAGTAATCTCCCCAGCGGTCCATGTCGTAGCGGCTGATCTGGCTGATCCCGGGCACGGTGGCGAGCAGCACGCCGTGAGGTTTCAGCGCACTCGCCGCGTGCTTGATGGCCGCGGCGACGTTCTCAATACAAAGGAGCGTCTGGGTAAGGACGATGCAGTCGAATGCGCTCCTGGGGATGCCTTCCCCGGTAGCCAGGTTGCCGACAATCGTCGCATGGCGATTCCCGGGCGATGCGTGAAGGACGTCGCTCTGCGTCACGCGCTCGGCCCCGAAGTGCCGTGTGTACGTTGCATCACCGACTTCGAGGACACGGCCGCGAATATCGCCAGCGTGCCGCGCAAGGAACTTCTCAATGTAATAGCGATCAACCGGCGTCCCGCGATCGAGGCCAAAAGTGCGGCTGACAGGCGTCACTCGGCGTAGCTCACCCCAGTCGATCGGCGTTTGAGTCATCGGCTGGTTGATCGTCGCTGGCGACGTCGTCTCGGGGCGTTCTGCATAGACAAGGCAGAACCACGGTGAATTCGGCCGCAGCCGAAACGGCGGCTTGGTGAAAGGATTCGTCTCGCGGTCGAAGTCGTGCAGCAGATAGCGAAAGCTCGCGCGGTCGAGGAGATTGAGGATGTCGCCAAGACACTGCCTGCCGCCGGGCCAGCCGTGGTATTCGAGGATGAGCCGTCGAACGAGCGCGAGCTTGCCCGATTGCTCCAGATCGCGAAGGACGGGCCACTCCTCGCCCTCGATGTTGAGCTTGAGCATCTCGACCGGCTCGGTGAGAAGCGAAGAAAGCCGAATGGTTCGAATACTGCTGGCCGTTTCGGACTTGGTGCATGCAGAGTCGCGCGCATCGGTGCCGATGACACGGCCGCCATCGGCGCCGTCGGGCGAGAATCGAGCGTGTCCGTCACGGTCACTGAGGCCCGCTTGTATCAACTCCACATCGCTCAGTTGGTTGGCGCGAATATTCTGATCGAGAAGCGCAAAGGCGTTTTGATCGGGTTCGAAGCACATGATCCGCGCGGCGGGGTAGAGTCGCTTCCAGCGAAGGGCCGCCATGCCGATGTGAGCGCCGCCGTCGATGAGCAGCGGGCGGGCGACGTCGGTGGCGAAATCGTAAATGCGACTTTCAAAGATGGTACGGTGCTCGGTCTGATAGGACGGCGCATCGGCGTAGTGGATGATGACGCCATCGGGGGTCACATCCCGACTGACTTGGGGGCTTGCGGCAGTCTCGGCGGTGAGTGTTGTCATGCCGGCGCCATCTCCCTGTCGACACCCACGCCAGCCGGGAGGGCGACGAAACTTCGCCGATGCAGAATGGACTCGACGATCCCGTTGAAGATCGGCATCGACTCGGGAAAGTTTTCAAAGCTCTCAATGTGGATGCGCGGCTTCTGCGGGTGTCCGTGGATGCCGACGAAGAACTCGGGCCGCTTCACGAGTCGATAGATGACGACGTGCAGCAACTTGCGCAGGTTGTCGGTGGCAACCGTCGGCTTGGGCGTCCTGCCGTCGAGGATGTCGAAGTATTGCTCGCGACGGCTGATGTCCGCGGTGAGTGATTTGCCGCTGTAGAAGGGCGTTCCGCAGATGAGCGGGTTCGCTCCCATGAGACTGAGCTCAGCGCCGAGGGTCGAGGTGTAAACGGCGCAGTGCGCTGACCGCGCGGCAATCTCGTAAGAACTGAACTGCGAGTCAGGCCCGACGAATCGCACGATTGCGGGGAGTCGGCCGGCGTAGTGCGCCTGGATGGACTCGATGATCGGTGTTCGCGTCTTAAAACACAGGCGAGTCTCGCCGGGGTGGGCGCGGATGATCAGGTAGCGATCGGGGCGCTGCGCCGCCCAGTCGATCGTCGAGCAGATCCAGTCGAACATGCTGGAAAACGCGCGGTCTTTCCCGAGGGCGTTGGTGTCCCAGATGATGTTGGTGAAGAGCGAGACGATCTTCGCGCCCCGCGGAATGTCCAGCTCACGGCGGATGCGCTCAAAGTCGGTCTCTTCTCGTTCGTAATAGGTGTAGAACCGCGCCTCCTGTTTTCTCCATCGGGCGAAGTAGGTGTCGACGGCCTCGGTCTCGCTCTCGGAAAGGGAGCGTTGGCGCGCGGCCTGCCAGCTTGCCTCGTCGACGGGAAAGTCGATGGCACGGTCATCGTTGGCCAGGACCACGGACGCGTCGAAGTATCCTCCCTCTTCCCACGTCGTCACAGGAACGCCGCGCATGCGGGCGAGTTCGTACATGTAGGAGTACATGATGGACTTGCCGTTGACGAGCACGACGATATCGGGACTTTCGCGAAGAAGGATGGCATCGGCGAGATCGACGCTCATGACGGCGTGGACGAGGTGCAGCCGATAGGTTGAGAAGTCTTCCGACGTGCGCGGGTCGAACATGCCGAGCGAATACTGGGTCAGGTCGCGTAGCGCGATTTTCCCGATGGGCAGGCCGCGGTGGCGCATTTCCATCAGCAGCGAGTCAGGCGTTTGGTTGACGATGTCCTCGGCGGATTGACGGGCGGCGGTCGGGTCGACATAGGTGGAGATGCCCCGACCCTTGATGCCGAAGCAGTCGTGCATGAACTCGAATCGCCGGCGGAGGACCTCGTGCGGCGGCGGTTGGATGTCCTGGTTCTCCCATGCGCAAAGCGGCAGAACGCCGTCGAAGTAGACCGACACCGCATCATGTCCCTTAAGCTCGACGGCGAGGTGCAGGAACTGTTCGAAGACGCCGAGTTGCCACGGGTCCATGCTGTAGAAGAGGACGCGCTGAGGGTCTTCGGCGCGAAGGGCCCGATCGAAGATGTGACTCTCGCGCTCGCGCAGGGCGAGGATGGCATGTAGATCATTCAGCGACAAGCGTTGGACATCCTCGATGGTTCGGCGGAGCAGTTCGCGACGATCATGCTGCACAGGTCAAAGTCCCAGGGCGTATCAATCTGGAGCGAGCGCTCGGGCGGCATTTCATAGGCCAGCGTGCCGGGCGGCTCGAAGGTTCTCAATCGGCGGATCGTCTCGACGCCGCAGAGATAGATCGCGCCGTTGAGGGCGTACGCGGGGGGAAGGTCCTGCCTTCGCGGATAGGCGATGTCACATGGGACGAATGGCGCGAGCGAGCCGTCGGCGTTTTTCTTTCGGGTCAAAAGCGGGTGATCGTGGGTCTCGACGACGCTGACGACGGCGTGAGCGTTTTTGTCCCGCGCAAGTTGAACGGCGGCGTCGATGTCGTCGGCGGTGCGAAAGGGCGACGTCGGTTGCAGGAGCACCAGGGCGTCGGGGACGACGCCGTCGGCAGAGGCGAGGGCGTCGAGGGCGTGGAGAACGACGTCGATGTGCGGCGAGCGGTCCTGCGCCAGTTCGGCGGGCCGCATGAAGGGCACCTCCGCGCCGTACTCGCGGGCGACGTCGGCGATCTCGGTGTCATCGGTCGAGACGACGACGCGGACGAGGGAATCGGCGCGCTGGGCCGCGCTAATCGTCCATGCAATCAGCGGTTTGCCGCCCAGCGGGCGGATGTTCTTACCCGGCAGGCCCTTGGAGCCTCCGCGGGCGGTGATGAGTCCGACGATTTTCTGCACAGGGAGGGTTCCGCTTTGTCTGTAATTATCTGCCGCAGTTGGCTTTATCGGAGAACCGGGAAGGGGTGCTTGAGGGGGCGATGGTCGCGAACGCGCAATTCATGCGCGAAGCGCGCCCAGGTGGCGGCCGAGAAACGTGCCAATGTCGGAAACGAGGGCGTCATAGGTGAAGCTGCTCTGGACGACGCCACGCATGGATGCCGCAATCGAGCGTCGAAGTGCGGCATCTGAGAGGAAACGGTCGGCGGAGGATTCAAACATTTCGCGACTTGAAAAGACAACCTGCGGATATTCGGTCGGGAAGACCGCGGAGGCGAATCGGCGCTCACTTGAGGCCAATGCCGATCGCACCATGTCCAGTTCCTCACTGCTGAGCACCAGAGGTGAACGACTATCGCGCGCACCAAGGAGGGGTCGCAGGTTTTCTATCGTGGCGCAAAGCTCCGGATTGGATGTGGTGGAGACCGGCATTCCAATCGGTAATCCACGCTGTTCGACTAATTGAACCAGTTGCCGGCAGGGCTGATGGATGGAATCGATCGGTGTGCTGCGAATCAGAAAGAAGCCGCCGGCGGCGAGGCCGTCGAGTAGTCTCTGGTGAATCGCGCCGCTTCCGATGATCTGCAGACTGATTTCACTTGCCTGGTACAGGGCGCGAAGCGCCGGGCCGTTTTGAATGGCACCCTTGGCATACCGGGCAAAACGCGGATGAGACTCCCAGCCATTACCGTAAAGATGCAGCGACTTGCCGGCGCGATCGCAGTAATCGGTGATCCACTCGAGCGTCGTTTGCCGGAAGAAAAGTTCCGAGAGTGGGTGAATGTAAGTGCGACAGATGTTGTTGCGATGCTCGATGCTGGTCGGGGCCACTCCCAGGTCGCGCTCCATGTCCGCGATGAGCGATCCGGCAACCAATCCACCCGCGTTCTCCGGGGTTTCTAGATTAAGCGCTTGGACTCGTTGGAAGAGGTAGTCGAGGACTCGACGATTGGCGCTGGGGATCCCATGGCGGCCTGAATAGGCCTGATGGAACGCCACCGGGGTCATCGATTGATTACTGACAAACGAGAAATCGCAGCGATAGGGGGCGAGTTCGCTGTCGGACAGCGGTTCAGCGGAGAACAGTCGGTGGTTCGTTGCCAGGGTCCAGCACATGCCGCGATCGGCGGGATAGGCATAGCACCTTGTCAGCTCGGCGGGATCGGCCGCGATGAAAAAGTCGCGAGCGCCCATTCGATCCGCGGCCGCGGATGTCGTAATGTTCGGCAGCATGTCCTGAATCCAGCAGACGTAGGGGATGTCTTTTGGAAAAAGGGCGCCGTATTCGTGGCGGTGGTGGTCGATGAGGAAGATCAGGTCGGGGCGGGACTCCTGGACGGCGCGGGCCATGGCAAGCTGGGTGTGCTGATCGGCGTCGGTCGGTTCGATGAGCAGGTCGAAGGTGTGGCCGGCGCGCTCGAAGGCGGCCTTGAGATCGCGCATGGAGTATTGGAGCACGGTCGTGAAGCGGCTGGTGATGCCCAGGACGCGAAGGGGCTGAGAGACTCCGGCGCAATCGCCCGGCGCGTAACGGTTCGCCCAGTAGTCGGGGGGCATTTCATCATAATGGGACTGCGTTGCCTTGCGCGATGCCTTGAGGGCCTCGCCATGTTCGCGGCTGATGGCCTGGATGGCTGCGATGAGGTCATCGAGCACCGGGCGATGGGCGAACGGGGTATGGAGGCAGGAGTCGGGCAGACATCTTTCCAGATTGGCCCGGCAGGTGGCGGTGAAACCCTCCGCGCATCGCGGCCCGGCGTGAATGGTGACACGGTCGTGGCACCATTTGTCGATGGTTTCTTCGGTGTAGAGGCAGAGCCCCAGCGAGGCCGGATCGGGCTCGACGAGGTAAATCCACGGGGAATAGGTGAGAAAGAGCCTGTTGGATGCATCATATACTCTTTTGAAGAGACACCCGAGATGATCGCCGGTAATGAGATACGGCGGGCAGGTTAGCTGCTTGCCTTCGTTGGGGATGGCGATCTCCGCACTGAGGCGCCGCAGATCGAGCAGGCCCGGCAGCCAACGGCCCTGCTCCGCGTTGTTTCGCTGCATGACCTGGAAATTCCCGTCCCGGCAGCGGTGAAGTTCCAGCCAATCGGGGATGGATCGGAAGCCGGCTTCAAACTCGCGCAGGTGCGGATGACGACTTAAGAGCGCGCAGAGATTTTTCTCGAAGCGATCGGTGAGCGTCGCCCACGAAATCTTGCTGCCGGGAATCTCATTGAGGCGGGGCAGCAGGGACTGGAACTCGGGCATCTGCGAGAGCGGGCTGGTGGGATGGGTGATGATTTCTCGGGCCGCATCGATGAGGCCGAGGGCGACATAGGACTTGCAGGCCAGCATGGCGGCGTGAAGGCCGGTCGGTCCGGAACCGACCAACGGCAGGACCCCGTTGACGACGGTATAGTAATCGCCGCGCTCGAAGAGTTCGTCGTAGGTCTGAGCCGGCGGCTCGGCGGGTGCCGGCTTGGGCGAAACGGCGGTTTTCAGGGTTACGGTCTGGGTCATCCGGCCTCCATGCCGATCGAGGAATTTCAGGGACTCGGCCCTGTCATATCTATCGGAGACGCCCCGCGGAGGTCGATACGTTTTGTGCCGGGGGAGACCCCTCTTTTCGCGGGTTTTTGAGGGCGAAGTGCCATGAGCGACTTGGAGAGCAAGCGGCCTTTGGTCAGCATTGTCATCGCCACCTACAACCGGTGCGAGCACCTGAAGCGGTGCATTGCGCGGGTTCGCGGGAATGTGCGGATTGCGTATGAACTGATCGTAGTCGGCGGCGGGGCGGGGGATGGGACGGAAGAGTGGGTTGAGGCTCAGCCGGACATCCGGTTCATCCGCGAGACACAGCGCGAGGGCGCGACGAAGGCCTACAACAAGGGGTTTCGGGCGGCGGCCGGCAAATATGTCATGTGGCTCAATGATGATTCGTACCCTCTGCCGGGGGCGTTGGAGGCGGCGGTCCGGATGATCGAGCGAACGGACATGAAGGGCGTCGGCATGGTGGCGCTGTATCACAACGAGGATCGGACCTGGAACAAGCTGGACACGATTCAGTTTCAGGGCGCGGAATACAGCATCTACAACGTGCGCGGCGTGCCGTATGCGAATTTCGGCTTGCTGCGGCGCGATCTGCTGGAGCGGCTGGCGTATCTCGACGAGCGATATTACTTTTGTGGGTGGGACCCGGACCTGGCGCTGAAGGTGCAGCGCGAGGCGGGGCTGAGTGTGGTGGGCTGCCGGGAGGCGCTGGTTCATCACGAGGAGCTGATCGACGAGCGAAAAAGCGCTGACATGGGGCTGATCGAGGCGGACAACGCGAAACTCTTCGCGAAGTGGAAGTTGCCGGAGAAATTCTCTTATCCCGATCCGCGGCCGGGTTACCATCGGCGCGTACGGGAGCTGGCGGGGGCTTGACGGGGCGCGAAGCGTCAAAACGCCAAAAAGTCAAAAAGTCAAAACTGTGAGCGGCGTTGTGTCTGCGCGTTTTCATTCCAGAGGGCACCGGTGCCACACGGCCGGCAGAGGCGCCGGACGCTACGGGGACCGCCGAATCCAAGGGTGACATAAGGTGACACAAGGCCTTCGGGAATTGTGCCAACACTTGTGGCGGGCATGAGTTGGGGCGGGGCGCGATTGGGGGTGAAAATCCAGAAAGATGGCGATGGGATTCAGGGGCCAACGGGGCCAGGGTGAAGGCACGGAGTCTTCGAGCGCGGGATGGCGGATTGAATTTCATCGCAAGAAACACACATGCTCCATGTTCGCGCCGTTGACCCCACCGCCGATGGGCCGAAATCGATGTGGAATCGCACGTCCTGGGGCCATCGAAGGGCGGCGTCAGTAGTGTAACTGCTTAGCCGTAAACAATTTAAGAGAATAAAAATCTTCGTGGCAGAGTCGGCTGCGCCGGGGGTACCTGTATCGAGCACCTTCGGAGGTTGCACTCCCGGGACACGGAACGGCCGCGGTCCCCGACATCCGGCGGGCTGGCGAACTGTGTGGTCTGCTCGTGCGCGAGCCGGATCACCACGGAGCGGAATCATGTCTAACACGACACGGGTTATTGATCGGTGTGGCTGCGCGCGGATCGTCCGCTGCGTGGTGGTTTTTGCTGCGCTGAGCTGGATGTGCGAGGGGCGGGTGAGGGGCGACTTCACGTATCCCGATTTTGCCAGTGTCGCCGGGCTGACGCTGAATAACGACGCGACCCAGGCGGGCAGCGTGCTTCGGCTGGCGGCGAACACGGTCGATCAGAGCGGCAGCGCGTGGTACACGGCGAGCAAGGCACACGTCGCGGACGGCTTTGATACGACGTTTACATTTCAACTTTCAGGCAGCGGGAGTTTCGGCGCGGATGGGTTCGCATTCGTGATTCAGGACGACAGCACGTCGGCGCTGGGCAACGGCGGAAGCGGACTGGGATACGAGGGGATTCCACGGAGCATCGCGATCGAGTTCGACACGTTCGGGTTCTCTCCCGAAAACGACAATCACATCAGCGTACAGACGAAGGGGAACCAGGGGAATTCAATTGAGGACGTCGACTCGCTCGGCATCATCCTGGCGCCGTTTGATCTGAACGACGAGCAGCCGCACACGGTCCTCATTCGCTATCGGCCGGGCGTGCTGATGGTGTATCTGGACGGGAGCGGTTCGCCGGCGCTGATCGTGTCGGTTGATCTTCAGGACATCAATGGCGACGACATTCTCGACGGCTCCGGCGACGCGTGGGTGGGATTCACCGGCGCTTCGGGCGGGGTGACGCAGGATCATGACATTCTCGCGTGGGACTTTGACGAGACGACGGCAGCGCTGCCGACCGGCGCGTGCTGCATGGCCGGGGGATGCGTGGAACTGACCGCGCCGGCGTGCGCGAGCCAGGGGTTCTATGCGGGAGACGACACGCTGTGTGCGTTTGAATCCTGCAACGGCGCGTGTTGCACCGAGGGAAGCTGCGAGGATGATATCTACATCGGCGATTGCATCTTGGGAGGCGGGACGTTCCTGGGCGTCGCCTCGGTGTGCGATTTCAATTCGTGCGAGGGGGCCTGCTGCGACGCTTTCGGCGAGTGCTTCGTCACCGACGAATTCAACTGCACCAGCGGCGGCGGCACTTTCCATGGCGCGGGCAGCACTTGCACGCCGTTTCCCTGCACGCTGCCTCCGAACGGCGCGTGTTGCATCGACAATGAATGTCTGATGATGGACGAGGCGAACTGCGCCAATAACAGCGGCACGTGGTACGGCATCGGCACATCCTGCTTCGATGTGAACTGCTTCGATCCGCCGAGCCCGATGGGAGCCTGCTGTCAGCCGGGCGGCTCGTGCGTCGATGGCGTCACGCAGGCGGCCTGCCGGTATTTCAATGGGACTTACAACGGGGACGGCAGCCTTTGTGTGAACTCGACTTGCACGGAACCGTGCGATTGTCTGGGCGCGGTGATCGTTTCGCCCGGTTCGTTCTTCGCTGACTCCACGCTGAACGAGCCGGTGTGCGATGGGGGAGCCTGCTCTGATCCTTCACCGGCGAAGATTTATTCCTATACGCCGACGGAGGGCGGCTGGACGCTGATCAACACATGCAGCGGCTCGGACTTCGACTCGGTGATTTCCGTTCACTCGGAATGCCCGATGACGCCGGCGAATCAGATTGCATGCGACCTCAACTCCTGCGTGACGGATGCGCAGGTGTATTTCTGCGCGGTCGCGGGACAGACCTATTATGTTCGCGTCGGCGGCGAGGCCGGGGCCTCGGGCAACTACAACCTGCTGGTGATTCACTTCGCCGGCGACATCTATGAAGGGCCGTTCCAGAACCCGGGCAACGGGCACTGGTACTACCACACCAATCCGGGTCCGTGGACGGGGCTGGAGACGCTGGCGATCTCGAAGGGAGGTCATCTGGCGACGGTGAACGACGCGGCGGAAAACGCATGGCTGCTCGCGACGTTTACGGTCAACGACATCGCCATGGCGATAGGCTTCAACGATGCCGCCGTCGAGGGAACATTTGAGTGGGCGAGCGGCGCGCCGGTGACATACACGAATTGGCAGGCGAGCCAGCCGGACAACCTCGGGGAGCAGGACTACGCGATTATCAACGGCGCCGGCGAATGGGAAGACCACACAGACTGCAACGCCGGCGCGTATCGCGGCGTGATTGAGGTCGAAACGGTGCCGCTGCCGGGTGTTGTCGCGGGGCCGATTCGCAATCCCGGAAATTGTCACGACTATTACTTTACCGAGCCGGGCACATGGATCGAGCAACAGCTCAAGGCTGAGGCGCTGGGCGGCGATCTGGTGACGATCGACGATTCGGCGGAGAACGACTGGGTTCGCGCGAACTTCGCGAACTACAACAAGCAGGAGCAGGCGATCTGGATCGGACTGTCGGACTTTGCCGGCGAGAATACGTTTGTCTGGGCGGATGGGAGCCCGGTCGCGTACACGAATTGGAGTGCCGGTGAGCCGAACGACCTCGGGAACGAGGATTATGTGATGATGAACAACGCCATGACGGGCGAATGGAATGACGCGCACAGCGGCATTCACCTGGGAGGCGTCATAGAGATTCCGACGGAGCATTGTCCGTGTCAGTGTCAGCTTGGTGACATGAACTGCGATGATACCGTTACGACGGCGGACATCCCGGAGTTCGTCATGGCGGTCCTGCAGAGCGGCGGCTTTGCAGGCTGCGATATCGACCTGGCCGACATGAACGGGGACACGCTCATCAACGCTCAGGACACGCAGGATTTCGTGGACAAGCTGCTCGGGCTTTAGAAACGGGCGGTGGTGAGTTTGGATGAGTGAAGTGAGTACTCTCGGGTCAATTGAGCCTCCGGGCTGCCGGTTGCGGTGGAAGTCGTGCTGTCGCAACCGGGGCCTGTGGGGCCGATTACGGTGAGGGCGAGGGCTGATAAGTCGTACAAAGGTCGAAGACAGGCTGTAACTTTCGGGGTCTTCGGGCCATCTGATTTGAAGGCCCTGTGGTTCGGCGAGATGACGGGCCCTAGACTATCTTGTGCGTCGCGAGCCGATGGCCGGTCAGCGATGCCGAAATGGAGAGACCATGAGACTCGTTACCTGTTTGACCGCTTCGACTCTAATGATGGGACTTTGGTCGGTCGGATGCGCGGGCGACGGCGCTGCGAAATCCGGGCCGCCCACGATGTCGTCTGTGCCGACTGGCGCGGATGATTCGGCGGCCGGCGGTGCACCAGCGGGAAAAACCTCGGCCGATCAGAACGGCAAGCGGGTCGGCGGGACGGAAAGTGATGCGAAAGGAACTGCGAAGATGAGCACTCAATATGCGACGTTTGGCGCGGGTTGTTTCTGGGGCGTGGAGGCCGCGTTTCGAGAGGTGGAGGGCGTGACGGCGACGGAGGTCGGTTACTCGGGCGGGGCGATGAAGGACCCGACGTATAAGGATGTGTGCACGGACAGCACCGGGCACGCGGAGGTGGTGCGCGTGGAGTTCGATCCCGCGAAGGTCTCGTATGACGTTCTGCTGGAGGTGTTCTGGAAAAATCACGATCCGACGCAGGTCAATCGGCAGGGGCCGGACTTCGGTTCTCAGTATCGTTCGGCGATTCTCTTTCACTCGCCTGAGCAGGAGCGGAGCGCGAAGGCGAGCAAGGAGGCGCTGGGTAAGAGCGGGCGCTTCAGCCGGCCGATTGCGACGGAAATCGTCAGCGCCGGTCCCTTTTACCGTGCCGAGGATTACCACCAGCAGTACCTGGAGAAGCGCGGCCTAAGGTCCTGTCACAAATAGAGTTCACGACAGTAACGTATTGCGTTTTGAGGCCCCGTCGGAATCGGCGGGGCCTTTTTGTTGACTAACGAAGATGCTCGCGGATGCGTCTAGCGACTATTCTCCCGAGTCGGACGGGGGGTGTCCGATGGGATTTTCGGCAACCGAGACTTTTTTTCGAGAGCGTCCAACATGACATATTTCAGTCCGCGTCCGACACACCTGCTGCTTGCGATGTGCGCGATCATTTTGACTGCATCCGCGCCGCTGCCGGCCAAAGAGAAGCAGCTCGTCACCATCTCATATGTCGTGGGGCCGGTTCGTCCGTTGCCGGAGAATATCAAGGCGGTGGCGGTGATCGACTCGGGCGTGGACAGCGATGAGGAGAGCGGTGACGCGCGAGAGCGGAAGTGGTCGATGATCGCGGCGGACCTGACGGAGGCGATGCTGCAAAGCGCGGAAGCGGAGCGAGGCTCGGGCTTGAAAGTCGTGCAGCGGCGGGCGACGAAGCAGATTCTCGCGGAGCAGGATCTGCAACTGGTGGGCATCGTCGAGGGCGATGCGGTGGCCCGTGCGGGGAAGCTGCTGTCGGTCGATGGGCTCATCATGAGCCGGATCAACATTCACATTGCGGTGAAGAAAAGCTCGCGGTCGGAGATTGACTGGCTCGGCGTGCTGGGAGGCGGGGGTCAGCGACCGCCGCGCGATCCGCGCCTTCGGCGGCGACCGGAGGGCCCGCGGAACCCTTACGGCTTTGGGCCTGGGCGGGGCGGACCTGGTGGATTCAACATTCCGAAGCGGCAGATCGAGGAGATCAGCCGGCACCTGACGCTTCAATGTTCGTTTTCGCTGGTGGATGCGGTGACGGGCGAGGCGGTGGTTCGATTTGCGCCGCCGGTCATTCAGAAGACCGACAAGGCCAAGCCGGATTTTCTATTCGGTCAGTGCATCGACGAGGCGGACCTGGACCCGGTGGATCATTTCATCGGCGAGCTGATAGAGCGCGCGGCGCGGGAATTTGTGGGGCAGATGGCGCCGGTTCGCGTGGAGAATACATATCAGGTAATCGGGCGGGGCGATGAGGGGGAGCGGGCGGTTCGGGCGCTGCGCGCGGATGATTTCGCGACGGCGCTGAAGGAGTTTGAGGCGGCACATCACGACGATCCGGAGGAGCACGACACGGTCTTTGCGATGGGCGTGACGTGCGAACTACTCGGCGAATTCGACCGTGCCCTGGGGTATTACCGACAGGCGGCGGCAATGGAGGACGTGGACGAGGATGAGTTGGCGGTGTATCTGGCCGCCAAGAATCGTCTGACGGCCGACATGGAGCGCATCGTTCGCATCAAGCAGGAACCCGCAGAGTAGTGACTCGACGGTCCGCTGTCGCGGCGCTTCCGAGACGATACAATCCCCCGAACCAGTGAGCGGGAATACCGCCGGCGGATGTCCCACCGGTTTGGAGCGATGCATGAGCAGCACGGATATTGAGCTACGAGACGTTTCCAAGGTTTATCACAAGGACCGGATTGAGATCCCCGTGCTCGACGGGCTGGACCTGAAGATTGAGCCGGGACAATTCGTGGCGTTGATGGGCCCGTCGGGCTCGGGGAAGTCGACGCTGCTGCATTTGATCGGCGGGTTGGATTCTCCGACCAGCGGCTCCGTACGGGTCGGTGAAGCGCAGATTGAATTGATGAGCGAGCGCGAGCGAACCTCGTGGCGCAGTCGGCACGTCGGCTTTATCTTCCAAATGTACCACCTGGTGCCGGTTCTGACGGCGGCTCAGAACGTGGAGCTTCCCCTGCTGCTGTTCAAGATGTCCGCGAGCGAGCGGAAGGAGCGGGTCAAGACGGCGCTGGAGATCGTCGGCCTGGGCGACCGGACCGATCACCGGCCGAATCAGCTTTCCGGTGGTCAGGAGCAGCGGGTGGCGATTGCGCGGGCGATTGTGACCGACCCGGATGCGATCCTGGCGGACGAGCCGACGGGCGATCTGGATTCGAAGACGTCGGAGGAGATTCTCGAACTGCTTAATCTGCTCAACACCGAATTCGGCAAGACGATTCTTATGGTCACGCACGACCCGCGGGCGGCGAATCATGCCGCGAGAATTCTGCATTTGGAGAAGGGCGAGTTGGAACGGGATGAGATGAACAGCGCCCGATTCTCTCCCGCGGCGTCCTGATATTCGAGTCGTCGGGTTCCCGAACCAGCAAGGCAAGCATCCCCCCATGACGATCACCTATGTCCTGATGCAAAACCTCAAGCGGAATCCGCTGCGGACGTCGCTGACGGTGATCGCGTTCGCGTTGCCGATGGCGGTGTTCGTCGCGGCGATTTCCTTCGTGGTGACGCTGGCGGAGTTGGCGGCACACAACGAGGAGGAATTGCGGCTGGGTGTCCATCACAAGACGACGCTGACGAACGGTTTGCCGGAGGGGCATCGCCGAAAGATCGAAGGGCTGGACCCGAACCGGGAGCGACTGGTCGCGGTCTGCGGGATGAAATGGTTCGGCGGACGGGTACCCAATGAGCAGAACACACTGACGAGTCTGGCGGCGGACGCGGACACGTTTCCGATTGTCTACAGCGACACGTCGATGCAGCCGGAAGACATCGAGGCCTGGAACAAGGACCGGCAGGCGTGCGTCGTGGGGACGACTCCGGCGGATAAGTACGGCTGGAAGGTCGGCGATCGGCTGACATTGAACAGCACGGTGCCGCCGTATCTATCGCTTGAGTTTCACGTGGTGAAGATCATCTCCAACAAGGAGCGGGCGAATTTTTTCTATTTCCGCCGGGATTATCTCGTCGAGGCGCTGGAGACGGCCGGGGCGAGCGACGCGCGGTGCAATATCTTCTGGGTGAAGTGCCGCAACACGGCGAGCCTTCGGGCCCTTCAGAAGGACATTGACGCGTTGTTCGCGAATAGTCCGGACGCGACGAAATCAGAGGACGAGAACGCCTTCGGGGCAAACTTCACGCAGGCGGCGGGGAATATCCCGGGGCTGATGCAGGCGATGGCGATCGTGGTGGTGATCATCATCGGGCTGGTCGCGGGCAACACGATGATGATGAGCTTTCGCGAGCGGATGCGCGAACTGGCCGTATTCAAGGCGATCGGCTTTCAGTCCGGGCGCATCTTTTTCATCGTGATTTCCGAGAGCATTCTGCTGGCGCTGATCGGCTCGCTGCTCGGGGTGCTGCCGATGTGGGGGATCTTAAGCGCGCTTCCGATCGCCCGGCTGGTTAACTTCGGCCCCATCAGCGGCTTCACGGTGTCGCCCGTCGCGGTGGTGGGCTCGATTTGTATTGCATTAGTGGTCGGAGTCGCGTCGGGGATGTGGCCTGCGTATCGGGCGATGAGGTTGAAGACGACGGACGCCCTTCGGCGTGTGGCCTAGAGAAGGCGAGGAATTTTTCCGGATGGCGATGCCGATTTCGTATTACTGGCGAAGCCTTTTTGTGCGAAAGGCGACGACGCTGATGACCGTGCTGGTCATTACGGCAGTGGTCGCAGTGTTCGCGTACATGATGGGTTTCGCGGATGCGCTGGGCCGTTCACTTTCGGTGGCCAGCGACGACGGCAAACTGATCGTCATCAAGGGCGGCGCGACGGCGGAGAGCAACAGCGCCATCCCGATTGACGACTTCAACAAGCTGAGCCAGCTCACCGATGTGGCGCGCGACCCGGAAACGGGACAGGTGCTGGTCAGTCCGGAGATGCTGGTGCAGGTATCGCTGCCGCGTCTGCGCGACGGGGGGCAGACCAACGCGAACGTGGCGGTGCGCGGGGTGACGATGGACGCCTTCAAGGTGCATACAAATGTTCGGCCGGAAGGCGCGTTGTTTTCGACGGCCGAACGAGAGGTGATCGTCGGCGAGGCGGCGGCGAAGCAATTCGGCGGACTGAAGATCGGCGACACGCTGAATCTCGGCTTCGCGAATGACAAGACGTACAAGGTGGTCGGCTATTTCACGGCGGACGGCGGGCCGATGGAAAGCGAGATATGGGGATACCTGCCGTCGCTGATGAATTCGTACAACCGAACGATGTACTCATCGGCCAATCTGCGACTGGCGGACGGGGTAGACGCCGCGAAGGTGGTCGAGCAGATCGAGGGGCCGGCGATTCAGCTTACGGGGCAGACGGAGACGGACTATTGGTATGCCCAGTCGCGGCTGATGCGCGTTTATCTGGGCATCGCCAATGCGCTGGTGGTCATCATGTCGATCGCAGCGATCTTCTCGGTGGCTAACACCATGTTCTCGGTGGTGGCTGGGCGAGGGCGCGAGCTTGCGATGCTGCGGACGATCGGCTTTTCGGGCCGGCAGATTCTGATGGGGCTGGTGATCGAATCGGTGATGCTCTCGTCGATCGGGGGCGTGCTCGGCTGCCTGGGATGCTGGGCGTGGCTATCCTTCGTCGGGAACACCAAGGACATGTTTGGGGCGACGACCTTCACGACCATGGCGTTTGAGATTCACATGACGCCGCTTCAGGTCTTCTGGGCGTTGGCGATGGTGTGCGGGGTGGGGGTACTTGGCGCGCTGGTGCCGGCGATACGGGCGTCGCGCATGCAGGTGGTGACGGCGCTGCGCGAGGCGTGAGGCGGGAACCGGGAATGCGCCGAATGGCGATGGGAATGCGTTGATCCTCCGACTGATTTATCTCTATCGCAACCTGACGCGAAACGTCATGCGGACGCTGCTGACCTGCGCCGCCGTCGCGCTGCCGATCATCATTTACGTTCTGACAACGGCCGTGGTCGACGGATTCAACAGTTTTCTGGACAACTCGGCCAAGCAGCTTCGGCTCGCCGTGACGCAGAAGACGTCGATCACCAATCCGCTTCCGGAAGGACACCGACGGAAGATCGAGACGCTGGACCCGACCAGGAAGCGATTGATCGCGGTCTGCGGGCTGCGTTACATCGGCGGTCAGCGGGACGACGACCCGACCCCGCTGTCCACGCTCGCGGTGGACGCCGACACTTTCGCGGAGTGCTTCCCGGAACATCACCTGACGGCCGAGGAGATCGACGCGTGGAACAAGGATCGGCAGGCCCTGATGGTCGGCCGGGGCACGGCGCGGGACATGAACTGGAAGGTCGGGGACCGGGTGACGATTCTGCCATCGTTGCCGCCCTATGAGAAGATGGAATTCCATATCGTCTCGACGCTGGAGAACGCGGCGGACTTCGTGACAAATTGGTGCCGGCGGGATTATCTGGAGTCGGAGATGAAGCGGCTCCAGGCCCCCGAGGGGCAGGTCACCTTCTTTTTCGTCAAGTGCGCGTCGAAAACGGACCTGGACTACTACCGGATGGAGATTGACAAGTTGTTCGCCGGGTCACTCGATGAGACCAAGGCCCAGGACGAAAAGACGTTCATGAACGAGTTCATCACGCAGCAATTCGATCTGCCGAGAAACCTGGCGATCCTCGCGGCAATGACGGTCTTCGTGGCCATCATGGCGGCGGCGAACACCATGAGCATGAACTTCCGCGATCGGATTAACGAGATCGCGACGCTCAAGTCGCTGGGTTTCGGCTCGTGGTTCACCTTTGCCTTGATTCAAACCGAGAGCCTCATGCTATGCTCGCTGGGGGGCCTGATCGGCGCGCTCGGGCCCTACATCGCGTTTACCCATACACCGCTGCGCAACCTGACGGTGCCGCTTATTCAAACGATCGAAATTGTCCCGTTCACGTGCGTCAAGGCGATGATTATCGCCTTGGGCATCGGCATCCTGGCGGCGCTGTGGCCGAGCTGGCTGGCGATTCGCATGCACGTGGTGACGGCGCTGCGCGAAGTGGGGTAATTCGCGGCGACTGTCGTAGAGTTGGGATCGGAGCTGAACGTGGCCTTACCGCTTTCTTATAACTGGCGAAACCTCTTCGTGAGGAAGCTCAGCACGGCGCTGACTTTCACGGTTGTGGGGGTAATCGTCGCCGTGCTCTGTATTCTGCTTTCCTTCGCGGCAGGCATTCGCGTCTCGCTGCGTGCCAGCGGCTCCTCGCTCAACGTGCTGGTCCTCAAAACCGGGGCAACCGCTGAGAGTACGAGCATCATCATGCCCGAGGAGGCAAACAGGCTGATTCAGACGCCCGGCATTGCCCAGGATGACGCCGGTCAGAAGCTCATCAGCCAGGAGCTTTGCGCTCAGACGTCGATCCCGCGGCGCGGACCCGATGGGAACCCGGCGAATGTCGCGGTGCGCGGCGTGGATGACACTGCCTTTCAGCTTCACTCAGAGGTCAAGATCATTGAGGGCCGGCGGTATGAGCCCGGCGCGCTGGAAGTGATCGTCGGGAAACAGGCCCGAGATCGCTACCAGGGGCTGGAGATCGGCGGACAGGTTCTGCTGGGCCGCGCGGCCAATCGCAGTTTCACGGTGGTCGGGGTCTTCGACGCCGAGGGCGGAGCCTTTGAGAGCGAAATCTGGGGCTCGCGGCCGACGATCATGGATTCATATAACCGCCGGTTCATCTCCAGCGCAATCCTGCGCCTGGCCGACCCGGCTCAAGGCGAGGCGGCGATCAAGTACCTCAAGGGCTCCGCGGTCCGGCTCAACGCCAAGCTGGAGACGGACTACTACGAGGACCTGTCATCCAAGACACAGCAGATCGTGGCGCTGACCAGCATCCTGATCGGCATCATGGCGATCGGCGCCATTTTTGCCGTTGCCAATACGATGTATGCCTCGGTGGACAGTCGCCGGCGCGAGATCGCAATGCTGCGGACGATCGGATTCACGCGGACTTCGATCGTGACTTCGTTTCTGCTGGAGTCGCTTTTGATTTGCATTCTTGCATGCGCGACGGGTGTGGCTGCCGGCTCGTTGGTGAATGGTTCCCGGCAGGACTTCTTATCGGACAGCACCTGGACGGTTCTGGCCTATGAACTGCGCCTGACACCCGATGTCGTTCTCACCGCGCTGGGCGTGGCGATGGCGGTCGGGCTCATCGGCGGGCTCGCTCCGGCATTGAAGGCCTCGCGGATTGGGATCATTGAGGCCCTGCGAAAGGCCTGAGCTTGGGCTAGAATCGGCTACACGTGGCGACCAGACCTGACATCCGAACGCAGCTTCGCACGCTGAGCATCCCCAAGGACCAGAGGCCGACGCGCCCGACCGCAAAAGCGCCCGGCGCGGTTCGGTTGGGAAAGCCGGTGGGAATCCTGATTGCGCTCGTGGCGTTGGTCGGTGGGGGATATTGGGCCATCCAACAGCTGCAGTCGATGGGCACGGCGAGCGCTGACGCATCGCAGATGCGGCTGATCACAGTTACGACGCGAGACTCATCCGAGCCGATGCCGGTTTACACGGCGACCGGCAAGATCGTTTCCGATCATAAGGTTCTGGTGAACACCAAGGTGTCCGGTCAGATTGTCGATCTGCGATTTGAGCAGGGCGACGCCGTGAAGGACGGCCAGGTGCTGGCACGGATTGAGGACGTGCTTTACAAGGCCCGCCGCGATCAGGCCGCCGCCGATCTGGAGAAATCACGGGCAAGCCTGGCGTTTCAGAAGATCAATTTCGATCGAGTTCAGCGGTTGTTCGAGGCGAAAAACGCCCCGGACATCGAATTCGCTGATGCCCGTCGCGCACTGGGTGAGGCGGAGGCCCAGGTCGCGGCTGATGCGGCGGAGCTTGAATTCGCCCAGAAGGCGCTGACCGATTGCGACGTGCTGGCGCCCATCTCCGGTGTCATTCTGGAGCGTAACGTGGAGATCGGCGACTTCGTCGCGGCGGAGGGCGGTCGCGGGGCCATCGCCAATGCCCAGCTTTGCACGATCGCCGACATGACGAAGGTGCGCGTCGAGGTGGACATCAGCGAGTTGGATGTTGCACGAATTCGCAAGGACATGACCTGTGCGATCACGCCGGACGCCTATAAGGATCGGCGGTACGACGGCCATGTGATGTGGCTGGACCCGGGGGCGAATTATTCCAAAGCGACGGTGCAGGCGAAGGTTCGCGTGATGAACCCGGATGAGTTTCTGCGGGTGGAGGGCTCGGCGCAGGTCTCGTTTCTTGCGGACGCGTCGACGGGCGAATCTTCACAAGCGGGGACTTCGACCATCTGGATTCCATCAACCGCCTGCGCGAAGGGCGAGGGCGGTGTCGCGAAAGTATTCGTGGCCGGGGGCGGACGCATCGCGGCGACTTCAATCACACTGGGTAGGCAAGTCGGCAATCAGGTCGAGGTCACAAGCGGTCTATCGGTTGGGCAGCAGATCGTTGCCGATGGTCTGGAGAAGCTCACCGACGGGCAGCGCATCGGTTCGTAGTTAACCATTCAGCAAATCGTCCACGAACGCCGCGGTGTCCAGTTCCAGGGAACCGGTTTCATAGTCTGCGCAGGCGGGCTCGTCTTCGGGTTGCGGCGCGCCGAGCTTGGCCCTGACGAAGCCGGCAATGTCATCGGCGGTGAGCGATTCGTCCTGATTCACATCTCCCAGCAGCACGCACGCCGGAACGGCAATGGTGTAGATGCCACGGCCGTGGGTGGCCGCGAGGAGCGTCTCTGAATCGTGCATGAAGTTGATTTCGTCCACGCTGACGTTGGCCGGTCCATTGTCAGTCGTGGACCACGTTGCACCTGCATCCTCCGAGGCGAAGATGCCGACTTCGGTGCCGACGTAGAGCCAGTTGGGCTTCCTGGGATGGCGGGCGATGCCTCGAATGGGGGCGTTGGGCAGGCCGGTGGCGCCGGCGCCGGTGGCGTCCGTCCAGTTGGCGCCGCCGTTGACCGTCTTCATGAGATTGTCCGCGGCGAACCCGCCGAAGGAGACGTAGGCCGTGTTTTCATCGTCGGGATCGATCAGGATGCGCGTGATGTAGCGATTGGGCAGGGGGTTGGTGCCTGAGTTATCGTCAACGGGCGACCACGTCGGTGACGCGACGGTGCCGTTGGCGGTGCGGTGCACCTCGCCGTTGTTCTGGCCCACCCAGATGTTGTTCGAATTCCCGGGGGCCACGGCGATGGCACTGATATAGTCGGTGCCCGCCGGTCGGATCTGCTGCCAGGTGAGGAAGATTGGGTTTGCTCTGGCATTGGGGCAGCGCCACAGGCGCGAGCCGCCGGCGAGGAGGCGTGCCGGGTTGTTGGGGTCGAGGATGAACGGGGCGATGAAATTAGCGGCTGTCCCGGCGTCGGCGAGGCCGTTGATGATGTAGCCCGCGGAGACGCCGCCGTCGCTTGAGCGGTGAATCTGCAGGGCGATGTACTCGCCGTAGCAGTAGTTGGGATTCGACCAGTCGATCGCACAGAAGCCGCCGTCGCCGCCGAAGGGGAGGTTGGCGAGATCGGAGCCCGGCTCAAGGCGAAGGGTGCCGTTGTCCTGTGTGCCGCCGATGATCCGTCCGCTGCCGCCGTCTCCGGCCGCGCCGTAATATTGCGTGGCGCGGTAGTCGCTGTCGAGGTTGGTCCAGCCGCCGGCGGTCGTTGCGGTGTAGATGTTGTCGGTTCTCCACACGCCGCCGTCGGTGCAGATGTAGACCCGCCGATTGGTGACGCCGTCAAAGCCCGGGTCGCTGACGATTGCGTGCAGGTCCGGGTGCGGCTGGGAGGTCATGATGTAACCATCGCTGATCTGCGAGAAGCTGACGCCGCCGTCGGTGCTCCTCTGAAGGTGATATCCGCCGGTGACGAGGAAATTCGGATCGGTCGGGTCCACCCAGAGCGGATTGGTGTACCAGCTCACGCCGGTGGTTTGGCCGCCTGTTTGAAGCGCATAGGTCTGACCGCCGTTGGTGGACTTCCAGATTTTTCCGCCGTCGGCGGCGCTGGAGGCATAGACAATGCTCGACTGGCTCGGCGCATAGGCCAGTTCAACGCGCGAGCCAAAACCGTTGACGTGATTGAGACCGCCCGCGGTTGTCCACGTGAAGCCTCCATTGACCGAATAAACGGCGCGATGATACCAGTCGGAGTCGTAGTCGATGATGTGTCCGACGGCCTTGTTGCCGTCGCTGGGATCGAATGCGACGTAGAAGGAGCCCTGAGCGCCGAGCCTGACTTGCCAGGAGAATCCGGCGTTGGTGGAGCGATAGATGCCGCCGTATCGCTTGGAGGCAAGGATGACGTTGCTGTTGTTCGGTGAGACGGCGATTCGGCAGACGTTGTCCCAGCCCGCTGTCGAGGCCAGCTGAGACCAGGTTTCGCCGCCGTCGACGGACTTGTAGATGCCGGCGCCGCCGATGGCGTCTCCGTTGAAAAATCCTTCACCGGTACCCGCGTAGATCACGAGCGGGTTGTTCGGGTCGATGGCCAGGCAGCAGATGGCGAGGCTGGGGAATTCGTCGTTGATCGGGGTCCAACTGGCGCCGCCGGTTGTGCTTTTCCAGATGCCGCCGCTGACCGCGCCGGCGATGAGTCGATTCGGATTCGCAGGGTCAATCACGATCGAGCGGCTGCGACCGCCGACGTTGCGCGGACCGCGCTCGACCCAGTTTACGGAATCGATGCCGGCGAAACGCACGCTGCCGCGCGGCTGGGCCTGCGCGAGGTTGGCGAGTCTCTGTCCGACGGCCTGGCGCAGTGCGCCCTCGGGGATCTTCCCGTCCTCGTTCGTCCAGGTCTTGCGACGCCAGCGCATGGCCTCGTGGGGGTTCGTTGCCTTGGTCAATTTGAGATTCGTCAAGCCGAGCTTGCCGCAGATGTCGACAACAGGACTTGTCCTGGAAGTCTGCGGCGAGGCCGGTGCAGCGCAGCCGTAAACGGCGAGACCGACCATCGCGGCGGTCGTTATTCGAAGCGAGCTGTGTAAAAGGAATCGAAAACTCACGGACTTCCCTCCAATTGCCAGTGATCATGATAGCAGAATCCGGCCGAGGGAATTACTTGAGTGCCGCCGATCAGGCTCGGACGGAGCGGAAATAGTCGATCGTGCGGGCGAACCCTTCGCGCCAGGGCGTCGTGGGACCCCATCCGAGCAATTCACGGGCGCGAGACAAATCCGGACGGCGTCGCTCCGGATCGTTGACGGGGCGCTGGGTGAGAATCATCTGGCTCCTGGAACCGGTCAATTCAATGACGGCGCGAGCGGCCTGTTCGACGGTGATCTCCTCGTCGTTGCCGATGTTGATCGGCTCGTGGCAGTCGCTGTCGGCGGTTCGCAGAATCGCCTCGACGAGATCATCGACATAGCAGAACGACCGCGTCTGCGAGCCGTCGCCGTGCAGGGTCAGCGGCTGGCCGTCCAGCGCCTGATTGATGAAATTCGGCAGGGCGCGGCCGTCGTTGCTGCGCATCCGCGGGCCGTAGGTGTTGAAGATTCTCACCATCCGCGTCGAGACCGAGCGGAGGCGGTGATAGGTCATGGTCATGGCTTCGGCGAATCGCTTGCCCTCGTCATAGGGGGCGCGCGGACCGATCGAGCTGACATTGCCGCGATAGGTTTCCTTTTGCGGATGCTCGAGCGGGTCGCCGTAGCACTCGCTGGTCGAAGCCTGAAGAAACAGGCTGTGCTTTTCGAGGGAGAGGTCCAGCAGGTTCTTCACGCCGACGCTGCAGGTGAGCATGATCTCGACGGCCTTCTCGTGGAAATCGACCGGCGAGGCGGGGCAGGCGAGGTTGAAAACGCGATCGACCGGACCGTCGACGCGGAGCGGTGCACAGATGTCCTGACGGATGCAGGTAAAGCCCTTGGTTCGCTCAAGGTCTTCCGCGTTCTTCGGGCTACCGGTGACGAGGTTGTCGATGCCGACGACTTCGTGGCCCGCTTCGAGCAGGCGGCGACTTAAGTGATAGCCAATGAATCCGGCGGCGCCGGCAACAATGATTCGCATGAAACTACACGTCTCTTGTATTGCCCCGCCGCGGCAGGCCGGCCGCCTGCTACTTGGACAGTAATTCTATCCGCCGCCGGACATTGCCGATGCGGGCAACGCGCAAGCCAAAATGCTCGCCCACTTTCACGGCGACACCGGTACCGATCTGTGCCGTGCCGATCATGAGGTCCAATTCATCCTCGACGGTTCGATCAAAATCCAGGATGGTGCCGGGCCTGATTCTCAAGATGTCGCTGGTCAGCATGGACCGTTCGGCGAGGCGGACATTGAGCGTCACCTTGAGGCCGAGAATACGCTGGATGCGGCTGTTGGGCGAGACGGCGGATCGTTGCGGGGCAGGGGCCCCCGAGCGAGCCTGGGATGTCACGGCGGGGGCCTGCGTCTTGTTCGGGGCGCCACGCTTCTCCAGCCGATCAACGTCGCCCGAGAGGGTGCTCACCGCCGTGGTGGCATCCATCAAGACGGCGTCGATCTCATCCTGGGTGAACATGCGGAGCAGGTGTTCTCGCGGTTGTAATATCTTTCAAGAGGCTAGTTTAGAGCGAGTGTTCGCTCGGGAATCATTAGGATGTATCGACTCTGGAAGGGGCAAACTTGAGGCGGGCAGGGCCTACGAGAGCTTTGAGACCGCGACACAGGCATTATGGCCGCCAAAGCCAAAGGAGTTGCTGATGGCGATATCCACCTTGGCGTCCTGGGCTGTCAGCGGGGTGTAGTTGAGGTCGCAGCCTTCGCCGGGGTTTTCGAGGTTGATGGTCGGCGAAATGGTCCCGTTGACCAGGGCCATGACGGTGGCGACAAGCTCCACGCCGCCGCTGGCGCCGAGCAGGTGACCGATCGAGCTCTTGGTGCTGCTGATGCGCAGGCGCTTGGCGTGATCACCGAAGACCGACTTGATCGCCATGGTCTCGGCGACGTCGCCGAGCGGCGTGCCGGTGCCATGGGCGTTGACGTAGTCCACCTGATCTGCGGACAACTGGGCGTCTTTCAGGGCGTAAGTCATGGCGGCTGCGCCGCCGCGGCCTCGTTCGTCCGGCTGGGTGATGTGGTTGGCGTCGGCACTCATGCCGTAGCCGAGAATCTCGGCGTAAATCCTTGCGCCGCGCTTCTTGGCGTGCTCCAACTCCTCGAAGATGAACATGCCCGCGCCTTCCCCCATGACGAAACCGTCGCGGTCGCGATCGAAGGGGCGCGACGCCTTTGCGGGGGCATCGTTGCGCTCGGACAAGGCCTTCATCGAGGCAAAGGCGGAGAGGCCCAGTGGCGTCAGGGCGGCTTCGGCGCCGCCGGTGACCATGATGTCAGCATCGTTGCGCCGAATCGCATGCAGGGCGTCGCCGATGGCATTGGTCGCCGAGGCGCAGGCCGTGGCGACCGCGGTGTTGGGCCCCTTGGCGCCCAGCATGATCGAAATGCTTCCACTCGCCGCGTTGACCATGAGCTTGGGAATCGTGAAGGCGGAGACCTTTGAAGGGCCTTTTTCGATCAGGCGCAGGTGCTGCTCTTCGATTTCCAGAAGGCCGCCGATGCCGGAGCCGGTGATGACGCCGAATCGCGCCGGGTCGATCTTGTCCTTCTCGAGGCCGCAGTCGGCGAAGGCGGACCGCGCCGCGACAACCGCCAACTGGGTGAAGCGGTCCATCCGCTTGATGTCCTTGCGGTCGAGATGAGCTTCGGGCTGAAACTCGCGACACTCGCCGCCGAAGCGAACGTCAAACCCTTCGACGGGGAACCGCTGAATCGGGGCGACGCCACTTTCTCCGGCGAGCAGACGCTCCCAAAAGCCATCGACGGTGATTCCCAAAGGCGAAACCACCCCCATTCCCGTAATGACGATGCGACGTCGAGACATTCAGAGAGTCCTCAAAGAGCCGGGCCGATGGACGGCTTACGGCAGGGGGGGAGCTACTCCTTCTTCTGGCCCTGGGCCTTACCGATGTACTCGACGGCGTGTCCGACGGTTTGAATCTTCTCGGCCTCCTCGTCGGGAATGGAAAGCTCGAACTCGTCTTCAAATTCCATGACGAGTTCAACTGTGTCGAGCGAATCGGCGTTTAGATCGTTTACGAAGGACGTATCCATCGTGATCTCGGACTTTTCCACGCCCATCTGCTCGCTAACGATCTTAATGACCTTTTCCTTGATCTCTTCGCTGGTTGCCGCCACCACATGATTCTCCTGTCTAACATGCCCGGCTTCAGGTTGCCGCGGCTGATCCAAACTCACACACTCGCAAGGTCGATATCGGCCCCGAGAACAGCGGGGAAACCGACCGACGAAAAGGGTCACATATGCAGGCCGCCATCGACAACCAGAACCTGGCCGGTGATGTAGCCTGAGGCGGAGGAGGCAAGGAAAGCAATCGCCGCAGCGACCTCCTCGGGCTCGCCGAACCGTTGCAACGGAATCAGCGGGCGGACCTGCTCTCGCACCTTCTCCGAAAGGACATTTGTCATGTCGGTCTTGATGAAGCCGGGGGCGACGGCGTTACAGGTCACGCCCCGGCGGGATAGCTCCTTGGCAACCGACTTGGTCAGGCCGATGACGCCGGCCTTGCTGGCTGCGTAATTCGACTGGCCGGGGTTACCCATAATGCCGGAGATGCTCGTGAGGTTCACGATGCGTCCCCATCTGGCACGGACCATATGTTTTGCGACGGCGCGCGTCAACTGAAAGACGCTGCGCAAATTCGTGGCGATGACGTCGTCGAACTGCTCGTCGGACATGTTCATGATGAGGCCGTCGCGCGTGATGCCGGCATTGTTGACGAGAATATCGACCCGGCCAAACTCGGTCGCCAGGTCGTCGACCCACTTTTCGGTCTTGGCGCTCTCGGTCACGTCGAACGGACGCGTCACGATCTTGCCCAGGCAACGTTGATCGGCGGCCTCAGCGGAGAGGGTGCCGAGCTTCTCGGGGTTTCGAGCGCAGGCGATGACGGTTGCCCCCTGGCGCGCCAAGGCCAGGCTCGTGGCACGGCCGATCCCGCGAGAACCGCCCGTTACTATCGCAACTCGGTCAACCAAGTCCGCCATACAGTCGCTGCATCCTTCCGCCATCGGGCTTCCAACCGGAAGCCGGGTGGTGATCCTGGAGTTTCTCTAAACCGTCGCTCCGGTGAGCGCTGCCGCCGTAGAGAAGTTTACGGCCTTCACGGTCCGGTTGATCTTTCTCATCAAGCCCGTCAGGACTCTGCCCGGACCGACTTCGGCGAAGCGATCAAAGCCCTCGGCGATCAGTCTCTCAATAGAGGTCTGCCACCGGATGGGTTTTGCCACCTGCTCCCGAAGGGAAGCCCGGACGCTGTCAGGGTCGCCATGATAGCCAGCAGATACGTTTGCGACCACAGGAATTGTTCCGGGGGTAATTCTGGTGGATTGGAGGGCCTCGGTGAGCCCGTCAACCGCTGGTCCCATAAGTGCCGAATGGAAGGCCCCGGCAACATTCAGGGCCACGGCCCGGCCGCCATGCTTTTCCGCCAGATTGACGGCTCGGTCGCAGGCCGTCTTGGTGCCGGAAATCACGATTTGCCCGCGGCAATTGTAATTGGCAGGGGCCAGGACCTCGCCACCGGCCGCTTCCTCGCAAAGGCGGAGCGTCTGCTCGTCGTCGAGCCCCATGATAGAGACCATGCCTCCGGAGGAGGATTCCGCGGCAGCCTGCATCAGTTTGCCGCGCCGGGCGACGAGGGTGAGGGCGTCTTTGAAGGTCAGCCAGCCGGCAAGGTGGAGGGCGGAGTATTCGCCGAGGCTCAGTCCGGCCATCGCCGACGGATCAAGCTCGGCGGCGATTCCCTGCGCCTCCAGGGCACGCCAAACCGCGACCGAGGTGACGAAGATGGCGGGCTGAGACATGTCGGTCGCGTCGAGTCGATCGGCGGGGCCTTCATGGCACAACTTGGTCAAGTCGAAGCCGAGGATGCGGTCTGCCTCCTCGAAGACACTGCGCGCCTCGGCAGAGGCATCGTAAACGTCTTTGCACATGCCGACTTGCTGTGCGCCCTGGCCCGGTAAAATGATTGCTGTCTTTCCCACTGCTCAACCCTAAGACTGTTAATGAAATCGGAACCGGCTCAGATTCGCAGGAGCGCCGATCCCCAGGTGAGGCCGGCGCCGAAGGCAACCAGCAAAACCAGGTCGCCTTCCTTGATTCGCCCGGTCTCGCGGCATTCATCGATGCCAAGCGGGATCGAGGCCGCCGAAGTATTACCGTATTTTTGGATATTTGTGAATATCCTGTCCTGCGGCAGGCCGAGCCGCTGCCGGGCTGATTCGATGATTCGCAGATTCGACTGGTGAGGAATGACAAGGGCGATGTCATCGGCCTTCACGCCGGCTTCGGCGAGGGTGGAATCGATCAATTCCAGATTGCGCTTTACGGCGAGCTTGTAAACCTCGCGGCCCTGCATTTTCACGTAGTGGAGCTTTTCATCGACGGTCATCCTCGACGCGGGCAGTTTCGAACCGCCTGCGGGGACGGCGAGCATGGAAAGACCGGTCCCTTCAGCTTCAATTCGATGATGCAGCAGGGTGTGCTTTTCAGGCTCGTCGGTCGCTGAGAGGATCAGTGCGGCAGCGCCATCGCCGAAGAGGATGCAGGTGCTGCGGTCCTCGTAGTCGGTGATACGGGACATGGTCTCGGCGCCGATGAGCAGGATGTTCTTATAAGGGCTGCCGGCTCGCAGGAGGTGGCTCGCCATGACGAAGCCATAGATGAACCCGCTGCACGCGGCGGCGAGATCGAAAGCCGGAACAGGTGGACCGCCGAGTGCCTGTTGGACAAAACAGGCGGTGGACGGAAAGGGGCACTCCGGCGTGATTGTGGCGACGATGATGAGGTCGACATCGGCCGGGGTCATCTTGGCGTTTTCGAGGGCCTTACGGGCGGCCTCGGTCGCGAGGGTGGCGGTGGACTCGCCCTCGGATACGACACGGCGCTCGGCGATTCCCGTGCGCTCGCGAATCCATGCGTCTGTCGTATCAAGTCGATCGACAAAAAATTGGTTGGTAAGAACTCGGCTGGGCAGTGCGCGGCCTGAACCTGAAATTCGCAATCCGAGAGGTTCAGGCATCAGGGGCTTCCTCCGTCAATCGGCTGAGGATGACTTCGTTGAGGTTGCTCTTGTGGTATTGCGCGGCGACGCGGACTGCGTTCTTGATGGCTCGTGCGTCGCTGCTGCCGTGGCAGATGATGCAGATGCCGTCGACGCCGAGCAGAGGTGCCCCGCCGAATTCGCTGTAATCATGTCGGGCCCAGATTGCCTTGACAAGAGGCTCGAAGCGCTTGGCCAGATCAGGGCTCTCGTCGGCGATCTCGCGAGCGATGGTTTTGAAGATGCCCTCGGAGAGGCCCTCTGTGAGCTTGAGGACGACGTTTCCGACGAAGCCGTCACTGACCGCCACTTCACAGGCGCCGGAGAACAGATCGCGGCCTTCGACGTTGCCCACGAAATTGACGGAGGGGTCGCGCTTGAGCAGCTCGTGAGTCTGTTTGACCAGTGGGCTGCCTTTGACTTCCTCGCTGCCGATGGAGAGCAACGCGACGCGCGGGCGATCGATTTTCAAAATCTTCTCCGCATAGGCGGAGGCCATTTGGGCGTATTGAAGGAGATGGTGCGCCTTGGGGGCGACATTGGCGCCGACGTCGCAGACGGTCAGCGGTCCGTGGAACGAAGGCAGGACGACGGCGATACCCGGTCGCTGGACGCCGCCGAGCGTTCTCATCTTGAGCTGGCAGGCGGCGGCGCAGGCCCCGGTGTTCCCGGCGCTGATGACCGCATCGACCTGGCGCTCCGCGGCCAGCTTGGCCATGATCATGATGGAGGAGTTCTTCTTCTGCCGAAGCGCCTCGACCGGCGAGTCGTCCATCTCGATGACTTCGGAGCAGTGATGAATCTTGATGCGCGGGTTGGATTTCCCCTCGGGCGGCAGGTGAGACTGGATGGCGTCTTCGCGCCCGACGAGGACGATCTCGTCCTCAGCGGCAAGGAACTGCAAGCCTTCCACGGCCCCGCGAACGATTTGCGCGGGCGCGAAGTCACCTCCCATGGCGTCGATCGCGATCCGCATGGCGGTGTTACGACTCCTCGGTCTCGATCTTGAGGGAGATCTTCGCGGTGTGGTATCCGCAGTTCGCGCAGGCGCGGTGCGGGAGTTTTGACGTGCCACACTTAGGGCAGGCAGTCGTATTCACGGCACGCAGGGCATGATGCGACCTGCGGGACCTTTTCATGGACTTACTGGAACGTCTGGCCGGAAGCATGACAACACCTGCCTTGGTTGAACAAGGCGCCGAAGGCGGCGGCGATTCCTCGCCATAACGTCCTGGGCGCGGGTCAAACCCGGCTCTCAAGCACTTCCTATGAATGTGCACAAAAGCCGAGCCGAACAATCTAGGCGGGAAACGCGAGCCTGTCAAGGAATCGTGACCGACCCAACCGTATGCCGCTTCGTGACTTGCGCCGATGGAGGGGCGTTTGTGTCCGCGCGGTCGCCGTGGGAAGGGCGGACACGACGCGATACCATCCTTAATGGCGTCGCGGCTTGGGGCCTCGGGCTGCCTCGCGGCCCGGCCTTTGCCCGGGGGATTTGACGGTCCCTGAGGCACTCTCCGGCGAGGATGCCGCGTGGATTTTCAGGGTCGGGGACTCGCGCAGAGTCTTGATCCGATCGCGCAGCTTCGCCGCGCTTTCAAAGTCGAGCGCTTCGGCGGCGGCGAGCATCTGCTGCTCCAATTGAAGCAATGTCTCGCTCAGGTCAAAAGTGTCATCGTCGGCGTGAATGGCTTCCTGGGCCGTCTTGCGCGCAAGTATCTGATCTTCAAGGCCGCGGCGAATGGCCTTCTTGATCGTCTCGGGGGTGATGCCGTGATTGCTGTTGTAGGCTTCCTGTAACGTGCGTCGCCGGGTGGTCTCGTCCATGGTCTGCTGCATGGCGGGGGTGATCTTGTCGGCGTAGAAATACACCTCCGCGTTGACATTGCGAGCGCAGCGCCCGATCGTCTGAATCAGGCTCGTCGCGCTTCGCAGGAACCCTTCCTTGTCCGCATCGAGAATGGCGACGAGCGAAACTTCCGGCAGGTCGAGGCCTTCGCGCAGCAGATTCACGCCGACGAGACAATCGTATTTTCCATCGCGCAGTTCGCGAAGAATCTGCACTCGTTCAAGCGTGTCGATCTCGCTATGCAGGTATGCACCCTTGATACCGGTCTGCTGGATGTAGCCGGCGAGGTCCTCGGCGAGGCGCTTTGTGAGCGTGGTGACGAGGGTTCGCTGACCCACGGCGGCGCGGACCTGGATTTCGTGCAGGAGGTCCGGCACCTGGCCCCGTGCCGGTCGCACGCTTATCACGGGGTCCAACAGCCCGGTGGGGCGGATGACCTGTTCGACCACTTCGCCGCCGGTCTTCCGCAGTTCATAGGGGCCCGGCGTTGCCGAGACAAATAGCGTCTGGTCCCACATCGCCTCGAATTCCTCAAACTTCATCGGCCGGTTATCGAGTGCGCTGGGCAGGCGGAACCCGTGCTCGACCAGCACTTCCTTGCGTGCCCGGTCGCCGTTGTACATCGCGCCGATCTGCGGAATTGAGGCGTGCGACTCGTCGACGATCAGAAGGAAGTCCTTGGGGAAGTAATCGACCAGGGTGTAGGGCTTGGCACCCGGCTCTGAGCCGACGAGATGCCGGGAATAGTTCTCGATGCCGGAGCAGTACCCGACCTCGGTGATCATCTCGATGTCGTACTTCGTCCGTGCTGCAAGGCGCTGGGCCTCCAGCAGTTTGCCCTGGCGACGGAAGTAGTCGAGTCGCTGTTCGAGTTCCTCTTTGATGCTGCGGACGGCGCCTTCGATGCGTTCCTCGGCCAGGACGTAGTGGACGGCCGGGTAGATGTAAAGCTGCGTTTGCGTCTCAATAGTGGCGCCGGTGAGCGGATTGATCGTGGTCAGCTTGTCGATCTCATCGCCGAACATCTCGATCCGGTAGGCGAACTCCTCGTAGGCCGGATGCAGCTCGACGACGTCGCCGCGTACCCGAAAGGTGGCGCGGTCGAGTGCGACGTCATTTCGGTTGTATTGCAGATTGACGAATTTCTTAAGCAATTCGTCGCGCGGGAGGGTCATGCCGGTCTGGATGTTGATGACGCTGGCCTTGTATTCGTCGGGCGAGCCGAGGCCGAAGATGCACGAGACGCTGGCCACGACGATCACATCGCGACGGCTGACCACGGCACTGGTCGCGGCGAGGCGAAGCCGATCCAGGTCGTCGTTGCGAGATGAATCCTTCTCGATGTAAATGTCCCGGGCCGGGATATAGGCCTCGGGCTGGTAGTAGTCGTAATAGCTGACGAAGAACTCGACCGCATTATTGGGGAACAGCTCCCGAAACTCCTCGTAGAGCTGGGCTGCGAGGGTTTTGTTGTGCGAAATGATCAGCGTCGGGCGGTTCAGCTTCTCGATGACGTGTGCCATCGTAAATGTCTTGCCGGACCCGGTGACACCCAGCAGCGTCTGAAATCGCTTTTTCGAAGACAGGAACCCATCGGCGAGTTGCTCGATGGCCCGAGGCTGATCCCCGCCGGGCTTCATGGGCGAAACGATTTGCAATTTGTCGGTGAGCATTCTTGTTCGCGGTTGATCTTAGCACGCCGAGAGGGAATCCGATGACTCGATCGGGGCAAGTCTTGATTAGCGAGGAGTCCATTCACCTCCAAGTTGCCGACGTGATTTCGAAGCTTTGCTATTTCGCCTTCAAGATAAAAAAATCCGCGATCCCCCGTTGCCGGGAGGACTGTTCCCTCCCCCGTTTGGATGAGTCCGAAATGCCGCACGGGACTAACCAGTCGGGCCTCCGAAAGATTTTGCCGGGCCGCCGGAAGGGCGGGTATAGCGGGTTCATTTGAGGGGATGGTCGCTTAAGCGTTCCGGGAGTAGAAGATTTCACCTAAGAGCAGTTCACGAAAGTGTTTAGGGCAATGCCTATGAACGGCTTTCCGTAGAATTCTGGTAGGTTAGGTCCGATATCACGGATGATTTCAGGACAGAAAATGTTCAAAGAATAATAATGTTGTGCCTTGCGTTGCTTGACTTCGATTGGCCATTTCTGGTAGAACTGATGGGGTAGATAGGAGGGCACATCCTAAAGGCTCAGTCGGAGCTTGGTGCCCGAAGCGGTTTTTGATTGCAGAGCGAGGGATAAAGAGGAAGAAGCAGGCGCCAGCGAATCCGGCATACAGCCCGTCTGATTCAGAATGCCTCGGATCGACTCAGCAAATCAGAATAGATTTTTGTTGTGAACGGGAACAGGAGTTTTAACAGCATTAAGGACAGTTAAATTCGATCGTCTCCAGTATCGGCCGCCGGATGGCCTGGGAGGGTGAAGGTCGAGAGTTGTTCCAAGATGCGAGAAAGGAACGGGAGGAACGAGTTATGAAGAAGGTATTGATGGTGGTAGCTTTGGTCGGCATGTTTGCCGGTCCGGCGTTCGCGGGAATCTCCCCGGTGAACCCGACGGTCCTGGACAACAGCTATGTTCAGCAGACCAATCTGAATTCAAAGGTCAACCCTGTTGCTCCGCGCGGCACGCTGCTCGGCTATCTGCAGAATGACCCCGGCAACGCCTTTGACCACATGCTCGGTCAGTTCGGCCTTGACGGCCCGGCCAGCTATCTTCCTGGCGCGTCGCCTTACATGGCGCCTGGCGCGTTCATCCTGAACGATGTCACGCTCGCCCCGAACTACACTGCGATCTCCGGTGCCCAGCTCCTTTGGTACAACACCCCGGGTGCGACTGCGGCCAACCAGCCTGTCACGATCGCGTTCTTCTCGAATCCGGGCGGCAACTGGACCTCAGTCGGTGCAACGATTGCGGCCTTCGCCTACCCGACCGTCGGCGTCGGCTTCTTCATCGGTGGCTTCGGCTTCCCGCAGATCGTCGTTCCTGGCGATTTCTGGATGGCGGTTGCCTTCGGTGGCGGCGGTGGCGCGGCGACCCAGATGTTCGGTGGCCCCGGCGGCCAGATGAACGGCGATGCCCCGACCTCCACGGGTGGCGTGGCTCAGAATGCTCGCTTCCGCGGTTCGGCCCAGACCTTCGGTCAGTTCGGGTTCGTCCCGGGCAGTGCGGCGACCCCCATTGCTTCCGGCCACATGAACTTCACCCTGCAGGGCAAGCCTGAGCCGGCCACGATCGGTCTTCTGGCCATCGGTGGTCTCCTCGCTCTGCGACGCCGCAAGGCCTAATTGAGGTTCAATACCATCCAGCTTCGCGGATCGTGATTTTCTGATCGACCCGCAACGATGGTGGTTAAGAGTCTTTCAGACCCCGCTTCATGCTGATCCAGGCATGAAGCGGGGTTTCTTTTTTGTCGTCAACGCGGCGGACGTTTGAATGTACCCTACCCGAGCTCGCCACTCACAAGGATGCCAAACAACTAGGACGTTGCGGCCTCCTGGCGTCCCTCTGGATTTGCTACCGATGGACAATGCGGTTAATTTTTAGGTCCGGATGTGTTTCGGCTCATGCCGGATTGGCGGCCTCCGGTTTCGTAATTGTCGAGGCCATTCGTGAAGCGGATCACAGGTCTACTCAAGATGCGGGGGGGCGAATCCGACCGAGAGGGTTTGAGTCTTCGATTTGCCCAGGTTGGTCTTCATCCATCGTCTGTTGCAAAATAGCCGATAATTCGTTGAGAGCGGGGGCAGATTAGCAGCAAGAGGTAGTTGAAATGGCAGTGACTCCGTCGACAGATGCGTCTACGGTCGTGCAGCGACGCCCCCGTGCGTGGTGGCAGTGGGTGCTCAGTGTGGGGCTGCTGGGGGCGGCGGCTGTGCTGCTGGGAATTCGGGTCATGGTCTGGATGAATCCCGAACTTCATCCGTACCTGGTGCGACCGGAAGACCCGATTCCGCTTAAGTTGCCGAACGAACTGAAGCCTGCTGATCGAGTCCCTCACGTGAAGGGCGAATTTGCCGACGTTAACGTACTGCTTGTCACGCTCGACACAACGCGTGCCGATCGGCTTGGATGTTACGGGAATTCAAAGATCAAGACGCCGGTGCTGGACGGCCTGGCCCGCGATGGCATCTTGTTTACCAGGGCCTTTAGTGCCGGCCCGACCACGCTCCCATCGCATTCAACGATGATGACCGGGCTTTACCCGATTCACCACGGAGCGCGGGCCAACAGCGTCTATCGACTGAACGAAGGGCACCCGACGCTGGCGGAGACAATGTCCGCGGCGGGATACGCAACCGGAGCCGTGATCTCGGCCTTTGTGCTCGATTCGCGTTTCGGACTCGCGCGAGGGTTTGACACTTATAACGACGAACTTCCACCCGCGACCGGGAAACATGAGTTGTTTGACTCCGAGCGCGTCGCGATTAGCACAACCGATGCGGCGATCGATTGGCTCAAGCTTCGCAAGGGAAAGCGATTCTTCTATTGGGCGCACTATTTCGATCCTCACCAACCCTATCGGCCACCCGAGCCCTATGCGGAGGATTACGCGTCTGTTCCGTACGATGGTGAGATCGTCTACGTCGATACGGAATTGGGCCGGCTGTTGAATTACCTTGAGGAAATCGGCGTCCGCGAAAACACGCTCGTCGTCGTGGTGGGAGATCACGGCCAGGGTCTCGGCCAGCACGGTGAATTAACGCACGGATTTCTGCTGTACGACGGTACGCTGCATGTACCCTTTATCATGAGTTGCGGGAAGCGTCTGGGCGGAGGCTTGCATATCGATCGCACCGTCTGCCTGGTCGATCTGGCGCCGACGCTGCTGTCGCTGTTGGGTATGCCGGCACTCGATAAATGCGACGGAATCGATCTGACTGAAAAGGCGCCGGATGGACCTCGTATCACCTTGATGGACACGCTGGAGGGTCTCATCCAGCAGGCGTTTGCGCCGTTGATCGCGATTCGAGAGGGCGATCTCAAGTACATCTACGGGCCGCAGCCTGAGCTTTACGATTTGAAAAACGATCCCTACGAAGAAAATGACCTCATCGCGTCAAAGCCTGATGAGGCGGCACGGATGAACGAACTGCTTCAGCGCCATTACGGCGACGACCTTGCTTCAACTGCACAGGAGCGACCGACGGAGCAGTTGAGCGCCGGCGATATCGAGATGCTGCGAACCCTGGGCTATACCGTCAGCGGCGTCAGTTCGGCGCCGGACCTTAGAGTACTGCCGAATCCGCGCGACATGCTGGGTCTGGTGACCAAAGTGGAAATCGCGATCATGCGGGGCGAGGAGGAAACGTCCCAAGGCGCGATCGAGCGACTCCAGGAGGTGATCGCGGAGGCGCCTGATTTTTACATGGCCCATAAATGGCTCGCGACGACCTACCTGGAGGCCGGCAACCTGGCCGGGGCGGAGGCCGAGCTGAAGATTTCCCTGGAATTGCAGCCCGATATTCCCGAGACGCTGTGCATGCTCGCCGGTCTGGTCGCCAGGCAGGATCGCGTCGAGGAGGCGATCAGTTACTACGATCAGACGCTTAAGAAGTGTCCGGACTACTTCGAGGCGCTGGCGGGTCTAGGCCATTTGTATCTCACGCACAATCAGCCTCGAAAGGCGGCGGACTTGCTTCTGAAGGCGTGCATCGTTCGACCGACTGATCAACCGGTTGTCGATCTATTGGGCAACGCGATGAAACGGGCGGATCGGGTGGATGACGCGATCCTTTTTCTGGAGGACCGCCTCAAGAAGCACCCCAACGCAGCCGCCGTGCGAAACGCCCTGGCCGGGATGTTTCTGGAGAAGGGGGAGTGCGAAAAGACAATCAACCTCATCCGGGAGGGCGTGAAGCGCCACCCGGAGATACCGGCCCTGGTCAACAATCTTGCCTATGCCATGGTGCTTTGCAGCGGCGACTCCCCACTGCTCATGAGCGAAGCAAGCCTTTTGATGGAGCGGCGATGCGAGGAGTCGAATTATACGCAGCCGGAGTACATGAGAACGCTGGCAAAGGTCTATTCCAAGATGCGTCGTGCCGCGGAGGCGGTTCAGATAGCAGAGCGGGCCCTGGAGCTTGCCAAACAAAAGAAGGCGGCGGCACTTGTCCAGCGCCTGGAGGAGGACCTTGTCATTTATCGGGAAGAGCTCTCGATTGGAGTTACGCCGATGAGTCCCTTCCCGTCGAATCCGCCGACGTCAGATCCCAAAGAGTCCGCGCCTGCGTCTGACAAGTAGCGTCGGCTTTGCGAAATCCAGCCGGTCGAAAATATCAGCAACCGAGTTCCCCCATGAAGCGCCTGTTCAATCTGACGAGTTCTCAAGAACCACTTTATGCGGCCCGGGCCGTTTATCGAACGGGGATCGTCCTCGCGTTGCTTGCTGGGTTGACGATGTTTCCCGGTTGCAAGCGAGAAGCATCACAAGACGCTCCTTCGGCCACCGTGCAGAAGCTGCCCAAGTCCAGGCTTTCCGATCCCAGTTTGAAGCGAATCACGGGACGCAAGGGGATGAATGTCCTTTTCGTTGACGTTGATACGACCCGGGCGGATCACCTTGGATGTTATGGTCATCCCGTGGTCAAGACGCCGCACATCGATCGGCTCGCGGCTCAGGGCGCTCGATTTGTGACTTGCAGCTCATCCGCGCCGCTGACCTTGGTCTCTCACGCAACCATGATGACCGGTTCATACCAGTACGTGCATGGGGCTCGCGATAACGGGATGTTTTCCCTTGCCGCGCCGAACGTCACCCTCGCGGAGATTTTCAAGGATGCGGGATACCTGACGGCCGCTGAAGTGGCGACAGTCATTCTCAATCCCAAGTATGGACTGGATCAGGGATTCGAGCTTTACGGTCGCGTGGAGGAAGAGGTCCCGAAGGGCCGGATGATGGGCGGCGAGGATCTGCAGCTCGAAGAGACAACGGGCCCGGAGAAGGTCGCGCCGATCATGGCCGAGCTTGATCGAAAGGCCAGCGACATCACCGATCAAGGAATCCAGCTCTTAAGGAAATTCAAGGAAAGCGAAAAGCCCTTTTTCATGTGGCTCCATTACTACGATCCGCATTGGCCGCACGAGGCGCCGATTGAGTTCGGAAAGCAGTATCTCGATCCCTACTTCGCCGAGATCGCCTATTTTGACGAGCAGTTCGGCCGGTTGATCTCGGAGTTGGACCAGCTCGGGATGGGCGAAGACACGTTGGTGGTATTCACTTCGGACCACGGCGAAGGTCGCGGACAGCACGGCGAATACACGCACTCGATCTTTCTCTATGACACGACGCTTCTGGTTCCGCTGATCATGCGCTGTCCCGGGACGATTCCGGCGGGCCTGGTCGTGGAACCACAGGTCAGACTGGTTGACCTTGCCCAGACGATTCTCGAATTCGTCGGATTGGAGTCCCTTGGGACGCCGCAGATGCAGGGATACAGCCTCCTGCCGCTTTTGGCGGATCCGACTCTGAAGTGCGATCTGGTGTGCTACTCCGACACCATCTCCCCCAAGACCATGTACAACTATTCGCCGCTTCGCTCGATCCGCACGGAAGATTGGAAGTACATCCTGGGGCCGAAGCCGGAACTGTATCAGGTCGCCGACGATCCGCTCGAGTTGTTCAATCGTAACAAGAGCGATGCCGATCGGGCGATTACACTTCGGCAGGCCATGTGGGATTTGATCGCCGAGTCACCCGATCCGCCCGGTGGAGCCGGCGGCGGTGTGATCACGACCAACCCCCAGGAACTCGAACAATTGCGGGCGCTGGGTTACGTTGCTTCAGTGACTGATCTGGCTGGTTTTGCCGACGGGAACGAACTCGATAATTTCGAGCCGTCGGGCGAGAACCCACACGATCATATTGAGTCTATTGAACTCTTGTCGTCGGCCCTCGCGGCGCTGCGATTCGGGCGCTATGAAGACGCGGAACGGGAGTTGAAGCGATTCATCGCTGATAACCCAACAAACTGCCTGGCCATTTCCTCGCTGGGCAACGCCCTCATTTGGCAAAAAAAGTGGGAGGAGGCGGAGGCGGCATTTCGGGAATGTCTGAGGCTCGAGCCCAATGCGCCCGACGAACTGCGCAAGCTCGGACTGGTTTTGTTTCAGTTGCGTAAGTACACGGACGCGGAACTCGTTTTCCGTACGGCGCAGACCCTTAAGCCCGAAGACGCCGCGATCATGTTCCAGCTTGGCGTGGCGCTGGGAATCCTGCAAAAGTACGACGAAGCCATTGACGCCCTGAACAAGGCGGCGACGCTCAATCCCCAGGACGGGCCGACCTTCTTCCAGATGGGCGCGGTACTGATACAAAAGGGCGAGACGGAGAAGGCCGTTGACTCGTTCAAGAAGGCGCTTTCGATCGATCCGACGATGATTCGGGCGCACGCCGCCATCGCCATTGCCCTTCGGGAAAATAAAGGTGTCGACGATTCGATCAAGTATCTCGACGAAGCCCTTCAGAAGCTCCCGAACGAACCGATCCTGTACTTTCAGAAGGCGGTCTGCCTGATTGCCAAAGGTGACCTGGAAGGGGCCGGTAAGCTCCACGAGAAGATTGTGGAGCTCAATCCAAACAGTTCGGACGCGAGAATTGTCCTTGCCGGCGGCCTACTGGTGCAAGGCAAGAACAAGGAAGCCATCGCCGCCCTGCGGGATGCTGTCAGGCTGGGCCCCGAGGAGCAGCGGGCTTTCCTGAGACTTTCGGAAGCCCTGGAAAAGGACGGCCAGCTCGAAGAATCCCTGAAAGTGATGCTGCAAGTCGTCACCAAGTGGCCGGAACACTGCGAGGCTTCCCGCGCGGCGTCGGGCCTTGCCGCACGACTGAAGGATGAGCAGAAGGCGATCGAGGTTCTTCAGAATGCGCTGGCCTCTTGCGGGCATGATCCCCAGGTGCTTAATGACCTGGCCTGGCGTTTGGCGACGTCGAAACAATCACAACTTCGCGACGGTTCAAAGGCGGTCGAGTTGGCCCGAAAGGCCAGTGCCATTGCCGAAGATGACAACCCGATCTTTCTGGACACACTCAGCGCCGCATTCGCCGAAGTCGGAAACTTCGAAAAGGCCCTCGACACGGCCCAGCGCGCTCAGCAAGTCGCGTCCGAGCACGGCTCAGCCGGTATGGACGCGGATATCGCCGCCCATATCGAGCTTTATCGCAAACAGCAGCCGGTTCGAGAGTGACGCCCTCGCGATCATCCGCTAACCTGATGGCGATGTTCGGCAGCTACGGCTTGCCGCGGAGGGTTTTCGTTCGTGTCTGATATCTCACCCGTACAGGACCATGACACGCCCAAGCCTCGAGGCGGCGGTCGACCATGGTGGCAGTGGGTGATCGGCATCGGTTTCCTCCTGGCGGCTGCTGGGTCCTATGCCGTTCGCTGGGTCGAGAAACACTACCCTGCCTGGCTGCTCACGATGACCGCGGAAGAAACCGTTCCGCTGCGCCTCCCGACCGGTACACAAACGGTGGAGACGGTTCCGGTCAGCGCGGGAGCGCTCAAAGACCTCAACGTCCTCCTGATCACGATGGACACGACGCGGGGTGATCGCCTCGGTTATTACGGCAATTCCGCCGTCGAAACGCCGGCCCTCGACGCACTGGCCACGGGAGGCGTGTTTTTCTCCCGGGCCATTACCACGTCGCCGACAACGCTGCCTTCACATTCATCAATCCTGACCGGCCTGTATCCGTTTCATCACGGAGCCCGCATGAACGGGCAGACGCGCCTGCCACCCGAACACGAGACAATGGCCGAAATCCTCGGGGGCCGTGGATACCAGACCGCGGCCTATGTATCTGCCTTTGTTCTCGCCAGGGGGTTCGGCGTTGCCCAGGGATTTACCACCTACGACGATGAGACCGAGAGGTTCGATGACGCACCCATTCATCGCGAGGCGGAACGGCGCGGCGATATGACGACTGATCTGGCCCTCGGCTGGCTCAAGGCGCATCAGTCGGGCAAGTTCTTCCTCTGGGTTCACTACTACGACGCCCATGCCCCCTACGAACTGAAGCCCGGCTTTGAGGAAAAGTACGCCGACAACCCTTATCACGGCGAGATTGCCTTCATCGACTCGCAGGTGCGCCGGTTGACGGATCATCTGAAGGCGTCGGGGCTGCAGGAGAAGACGCTCATCGTCGTCGTCGGCGATCACGGAGAGAGCCGCGGCCAGCACCGCGAATGGACCCACGGACTGCTGCTCTACGATCCGACGATGCACGTTCCGATGCTGATGAATTGCCCGGGGAAAATTCCGCCGCGGCTGCATGTCGCGCGTGAAGTGTGCATTGTGGATGTCCTGCCGACGATGGCTTTCATGATGGGTTTTTCATCTCCCTCCGCTGTAGAGGGCGTCAATCTCTGTTCGACCTGGGACGCCGGCAGGCCCATCTATGGCGAGACCGCCGAGGGCTTCAATGCGTATGGGCTCGCGCCGCTGCTTTCGGTGCGCGCTGATGGGAAGAAATACATCTACGCGCCGATCCCGGAGCTGTACGACCTGCGTTCCGACGAGGACGAACTCAATGACATCGCACAGGCTGATCCGCAGGCTGCCGCGAAGCTGCACGCCCAGCTTCAGGATTACTTCGGCGTCGACCTGGACAAGGCCTCAAGCGTGCAGGGCACGGTCCAGCTTGCCGGGGAGGATGCGGAGAAGCTTGCGGCACTGGGTTATGTCGGTTCCGGACTGACGGCGTCGTCCGGGTCCGGTCCGATGCCCAATCCCAAGGACATCATGCCGCTGATTAACGACCTCGAAGTGGCAATGGACATCAAGTCGATCGAGGATCGGCCGATCGCCATTGCCAAACTGGAGGCGCTCGCCGCCGAACATCCTGACTTCTACGCCGCACATCACAAATTGGCGGACCTCTATTATCGCGAAGGGCAATACTTCCTGGCCCAGTCTTCGCTGGAGCGGGCCCTGGCGATTCACCCGGACGTGACGATGAATCTCGTCACGCTCGCCCGATGTCATATGAACATGAAAGATATGGAGCAGGCCGTCGCGGTCTATCGACGCGCCATCGACTCCACCTCGCAGAAGGGGGCCATCATCGCCGAACTCGGCCGGCTGTTGCTGGTCGGCGGTAGAACAGAAGAGGCGATTCGAGAACTCCGCGCCGCGTTTGAGCTCATGCCCGCGGATATTGAAACGGTCGAGCCGCTGGTCGATGCTTTTCAGCGCGTCGGCCGCGGGCACGAGGCGGCAGAGCTGATGCGGCAAAAGCTCGACGCGCGGCCTGAGCTGATCAGCGTTCGAGCGGCGCTGGCGGGCCTGCTGGCGAAGGCCGGAAAGCTGCCCGAGGCGCTCTCCCTGCTGGATGCAGGCCTCACCGATAATCCCGGACAACCTGATCTGACAAATGCCCTGGTTCAGATTCTGATTGATCCGGTTCACGGCGATGCTTCGCGCGTCGGTGAGGCAGTCTCGCGGATGCAGCGCGTGTGCGCCGACATGAAAAAGCCCGATGCGCGATTGCTCTATACGCTCGCAATGGCTTACATGCGCCAGGGCAATACGTCCCAGGCCGTCACGACCGCCAAGGCCGCGCTGGAAACGGCAGTGAAAGACGGCCGAACGCGACTCGCCTCGAAAATCGAGCGCGACCTGGCGAAGCTGCAGACTGCTTTGCAGAAGTAGAGTTTCGCGGCGGCCTCTCCACTCCGCCAATCACCCTAACTGGCTGTCATTTCGACACTTATACTCGTCGCTCGCTTTGTCGGGCCGTCTCCACGAAACTCTTGGCTCGCTGAGGCTCCGCACACGGAGCGTCGAAGGAGCGACATGGCCAAGAGATCGTGCAAGAACGGAAGCGCGCTCACCTATCAGTCCGCCGGCGTCGACGTGTCCGCGAACGATCGCATGGTCGAGAAGATCCGGCGAAGTCTCAAGCGAACCTACGACCCGCGTGTCTTGTCCCGTCACAACGCCTTCGCCGGCCTCATGCGCATTGACTACAGCGAAGCCCTTCTTCGCAAGAATTACCGCGAGCCGATCCTCGTCGCCGGGGCGGACGGCGTCGGCTCCAAGCTCCTGCTGGGCCTTGAGTGCGGTCGGATAAGGGACCTCGGAATCGACCTCGTGGCCATGAATGTCAACGATGTCCTCACCACCGGCGCCGAGCCGCTCTTCTTCCTCGATTACGTCGCCTGTCACAAACTCAAACCCGACGAGATCGCCGTCATTGTCGAGGGCATCTCCGATGGATGCACCCAGGCGCGCTGCGCGCTGCTCGGCGGCGAAACAGCGGAACTGCCGGAACTCTACCAGAAGGGTCACTTCGACCTGGCCGGCTTCTGTGTCGGTGTCGTCGATCGCCCGCGCATCATCGACGGCCCGGCCCTGACGAAGCCCGGTGACGTGGTGCTGGGCCTCGCATCCAGCGGCCTGCATTCGAATGGCTACGCCCTTGCCCGAAAGGCCCTGGCAAGCCTGCCCAAAGGGAAGATGCCCGTGGACCTCGGCGAGCCGCTCGAGGATGCGGCGCTGCGGCCGACGCGCATTTACGTCCAGTCGGTCCTCGCCGTCCTGCGCAAGTATCGTCGCAAGCGCGTCGTACGGGCCATGGCCCATATCACCGGCGGCGGGCTCGGGGGCAACATTCCGCGCGTCATCTCCAAAAAATGCGACGTGGTCCTCAAGCGGGACAGTTGGCCGATTCCCCCGATCATCCAGCTCGTCCGTAAGGCCGGCGTGGCCGAGGCGGAAATGTACCGCGTCTTCAACATGGGCATCGGCTTCGTCCTCGTCGTGCGGCCGACCTTCGCCGACAGCGTCATGGAGATTCTCAAAAAGCAGGGCGAGTCGGTCTATCGCATCGGAACGATCCGCGCGGGAACGGGCAGACTCATCTGGCGTTGACGGTTGCCGCGCCGGGGGAGCATAATCCCACCATCGTCAGGTCGCGTACGGATGCGCGGCTCGGGGGCGAAACTCATTCTTCATCGCGTCACGAATCGAGACCATGGGCCTGATCGTACAGAAGTTCGGCGGCACCAGCCTGGCAAACGCGGAAAAGATTCACCGCGCCGCTCGAAGGGCGATACGCGCCAAGCTCGATAACAATCAGGTTATCGTCGTCGTCTCGGCCATGGATCAATCCACCGACGTGCTGGTGGACCTCGCCTACCAGATCACCGACCGGCCGAGCCGACGGGAGATGGACCAGCTTCTCGCAACCGGCGAGCAGGTCTCGATCGCCCTGATGGCCATGGCCATTCACCATGCCGGACACGACGCCATCAGCTTCACCGGCGGTCAGATCGGCCTGAAGACCGACCGCTCCTACGGACGTGCCCGCATCCGCGAGATCACCGAAAGAGGACGCATCACCTCTCTGCTCAAGGACGGCAGCGTGGTCATCGTCGCCGGCTTTCAGGGCGTCGACGAACACCTGAACACCACGACGCTCGGCCGGGGCGGCTCGGACACAACGGCCGTCGCACTTGCCGCGGCGCTGGGGGCCGAGGTCTGCGAGATTTACACCGACGTGGACGGCATTTACTCCGCCGACCCGCGTATCGTGCCCGAAGCGCGCAAGCTCGAGCACATCTTCACCGACGAGATGCTCGAACTGGCCTCGCTCGGCTCACAGGTCATGCACTCGCGCAGCATCGAGCTGGCCAAGAACTACAACGTGCGAATCCATGTTCGCAGCAGCTACACCGACGCTAAGGGGACCGACATCGTGAACGCCTCATCCGATCTTCAGCAGGTCATCGTCCGCGGGGCCGCCCTCAAAAAGAACCTCGCCCGCGTGGAACTCGGCCGCGTGCCGAACAAGCCCGGCATCGCCAGTGAGATCTTCCGCCGCGTGGCCGAGAAGGAAGTCATCGTGGACGACATCATTCAGGTCATCCACGAAGGCGGTACGACTGCCGACATCAGCTTCACCATTGAGACGTCGGAGATCGAGGCCGCCCGCACGATTGCCCAGGAGCTGGCCGCCGAGATGCCGCAGATGAAAGTCCAGGTGCGCGACAAGATGGCCAAGGTGTCGGTGGTCGGCGTCGGCATGCGCACCCACACCGGCGTCGCCAGTCGAATGTTCGATGCCCTCCACCAGGCCGCCGTGAACATCGAAAACATCAGCACCAGCGAGATCGTCATCAGTTGCGTCATCAATCAGGACGACGGCGAGAAGGCCCTCCGCGCCGTCCACGCCGCCTTTGCCCTCGAACAGTCTCCGCCTCCAACCGCAAACGGCCAATAACGGGCTGCAAATGACGCACGCGGGTCGAAAACGGGTCGTGACGTGCGGGGTCATTGCGGCGGCTGTGGGACTTTCGATACTCGATCACGCCGGATTGTTCGGCTATCGCGGCGATGATCGCCTGCGTTATGACGGCACAAACTGCACGGTTACCCGCGTCGTGTGCGGCGACACCCTGGAAGTCGATCTACCGGATGGCCAAAACGCCACCACGCAGGTTCGCCTTCGCGGCATCGATGCGCCGGACATCGCGCAGGGTCCCGATGAAAAAAGCGCGTTCTACGGCGCCGAGGCAGCGGACTTCCTGCGCAGGCAGGTGGAAGGACGCCGCGTCACGCTTCGCCTCGATCCGAATCGCCCGGCAAGAGACAAGTTCGATCGGCTGCTCGCATATGTGCATCTCGATGGCGAGCTGGAATCGCTGAATGAGCGGTTGATCGAGGCCGGCTGCGCCTACGCCGACGGGCGGGTGAACCACGTCTTTAAGCTTCAATTCACTCAGCGGGAAAAGACGGCTGAGCGAGGCAAGATCGGCCTTTGGGCCGTCATCACGCCGGAACAAATGCCGAAGTGGAGGCAGGGCATCGACGCCGCAAGCGAACCATAAATCGATCCTTTGCCCGCGGCATTCGAAGTGGCTTGCCGTTTGGCGATGGATAACCAACCCATAGGAGTCGCGAGAAAATCATCGCCTATCACTCCACTCACCACGGTAAGCCTTCACAAACGAGTATCCTTGCTTCGGAAGCCCCGACTTCCCTGGATTGTCCTCCACGTACTTTATGACTCCGCAAACCTCTTCCGCACTGTCGAGAAATCGCTTGTACTTATCCTGGCTCCACACCGGATGATTCTGAAACCTCCCAGCCAGGTTTCTCACGCTTGCGGCGGATGCTTCGATCAGGGCTTTCATCATGTCTTCCGAACGCTCTCGATGTCGCCTTATCACCAGGTGAGCGTGATTGGAGAGTATTGCGCAGGCAAGACAGGTGTAGCCGCGCGACTCGATGACATCCGCAAATCCCACTGCAATCGCCTGCCGCTCGGCGATTTCGAACCACAGCACATCATGCTTCAAATGAGGCCGGGCATCTCGTTGAAACTGCCTCAGCTCACTTTGCGCGGGTTGAATTGCCTTTCGCCCGAAGTGTATGTCCCCGGCCTGCCGCAAGGGAGGTACTCGGATCTGACGAGAGAGACTTCCGCGAGGATCGTTCGGCAGCCAGTGACCGTAGCCTGTCAGGATGATGTGATGGGCGATGACCACGGGCGGAATCGTAGCATTGCCATATGCCATCGCCAAACGGCAAGCCGCTTCGTAACCGCGCTGGCGAGCGGTAAGCAGCGTAAGAATGCATCCGCCGCCGACTTCTCGCGCTTGAATGACATCCCCCCCGCCTCGATAATCGCCGCATGGCCAAAGGTGAATCCAAATCGTACGCTCCCGCAGAGCATGAAAAACGCATCTTCGACGCATGGATCAAGGCGGGGCACTTCCATCCCTCTCCCGATTCGCGCGGGCCGGACCAGCGCTTCAGCATGGTCATCCCGCCGCCGAATGTGACAGGGGCCTTGCACCTCGGCCACGCCCTGAATAACACCCTGCAGGACATCCTCATCCGCCGCAAGCGCATGCAGGGGGCCAACACCTTCTGGCTCGTGGGGACCGACCACGCCGGCATCGCCACCCAGGCGACCGTGGAGAAGACCATCCGCAAGGACGAAGGGAAAAGCCGCCACGACCTCGGCCGCGAGGAACTCGTCAAACGCATCTGGCAGTGGAAGGAGAAGTTCGGCGGGCGCATCGTCGAACAGCTCAAGCTCATGGGCTGTTCCTGCGACTACCAGCGCGAGCGCTTCACCCTCGACGAGGGCTGCGCCAAGGCCGTCCGCGAGACGTTCTTCAAAATGTTCCGCGACGGTCTCATCTATCGCGGCAAGCGCCTGGTGAACTGGGACACCCAGCTACAGACCGCCGTGGCCGACGACGAGGTCTATCACGAGCAGGTCAAGGGGCATTTCTACCACTTCAAGTATCCGATCAAGGATGCAAAGAGCGGCGAGCCGACGCACGTGCACATCGCCACCACGCGGCCCGAGACGATGCTGGCCGATACGGCGGTGGCGGTGCACCCGGAGCCTGATATTGCGCTGGAAGTCGCCGAGACGCAGTTGCAGGTGAAGCTCCGCGAGGCGAGCGAGAAGGAAAAGCCGGCGATCAAGGCGCAGTTGGAGGACATCGCCGATCGCAAGACGAACCTGCTGCCGACGCTGATGAAGCTCCGCGACATGGCCAAGGCGGGGCGCAAGGTGCATCTGCCGCTGGTGGACCGCGAGATTCCATTGGTCTGCGACGAGTGGGCCGACCCGACCCTCGGCACCGGCTGCGTGAAGATCACACCGGGCCACGACTTCAACGACTACGAGGTTTATGAACGACAGGGTAAAGCAAGCCCCGACCTGTTTCTGACCATGGCGCCCGTCAACATGCTGACCCCCGACGGGCATGTCAACGAGAACGGCGGGCCGTACAAGGACATGAAGCTCGCCGATGCGCGAAAGAAGGTCGTCGCCGACCTCGAAGCGCTGGGACTGGTGGAAAAGATCGAGGATCGGCAGATCGAATTGGCCCATTCCGACCGCAGCAATACGCCGATCGAGCCGTATCTCTCCGATCAGTGGTTCGTAAAGATGGGCGACCTGACAGCGGAGGAGGCCGCGCGCATTCAGACACCATATTTGAAGGAGTATATCGAGCGCGCAAAATCCGAGCCGCGACCGTCAGGGAGTGGTACCGGTTTGCCTGATGCCGCGATGATCGATGGAAGTCCAGGGTCACCTGATGCTGGTTCTCGAATGGATTCGAGAAATATAGGCGTGGCCGGCCCGCTCCCTCACGGTCGCGGCTCGGATCAAGGCTCGCTGCTGCCGGGCCTGGCGCAAATGGCGATCGACGCGGTCAAGAGCGGCAAGGTCAGGTTTCACCCCGAGCGCTACGCCAAGACCTACATCGACTGGCTCAGCGAAAAGCGCGACTGGTGCATCAGCCGCCAGCTCTGGTGGGGACATCGGATACCCGTGTGGCATGTGTCGTTGCGAGGACTTGCAGGAGCGACTTCGATTTCGGATATCAAAACGCGACGGCAAGGCGTCTTGTCGAAGCTGCGTGTCGCACTGAATCAACTCGCAGAGGTCGCCCGATGCGATTCTGAAGATTATTTCATTCGTGAGTCGTTCGAGGATTCCCCGTCAGTTACGACGATTGGGGTACGAACTGAAGAAGCGAGTAAGTACCTTGAATACGTCGCCACATTCATCGAGTGTCCGCAAGGAACACCAGTGCCGGACGCTGTTCAACAGGGTTTGGTGAGTTTGATCGAAGGACTACATCAAGACCCCGACGTCCTCGACACATGGTTCTCCTCCGCCCTCTGGCCGCACTCGACGCTCGGCTGGCCCGACGCGCAACGATCAGAGCCGCGACCGTTAGGGAGCGGTACCAGTGAGCCTGATGCCGCGATGATCGATGGAAGACCAGGAACACCCGATGCTGGTTCTCGAATGGACTTGAGAAACATAGGCTTGGCTGGCCCGCTCCCTAACGGTCGCGGCTCGGATCAAGCAACGCTCTCGGATTACGCGCACCGCTCGGATCAGAATCTTCTCAACTATTACTACCCCACGTCCGTCCTCTCCACCGCGCGCGAGATCATCACCCTCTGGGTCGCCCGCATGGTCATCACCGGCCTCTACAACGTCGGCGAGGCTCCCTTCACCGACGTCGTCATCCACCCGGTCATTCAGGACGGCCAGGGCCGCAAGATGTCCAAGACGCTGGGCAACGGCGTCGATCCCGTGGACATCATCGAGGAATACGGCGCAGACGCCCTGCGTTACACGCTCGCGGAACTTGCGACCGAGACGCAGGACATCCGCCTGCCGGTCAAGCCGAAGAAGCTGCCCGACGGCCGTTCGATCAACGTCAGTGAGAAGTTCGAGAAGGGCCGCAACTTCTGCAACAAGCTCTGGCAGGCCTCGACCGGCTTCGTCATTCCGAACTTGGAGGGCTACAGCCCGCAGGCGCTGGACCCGGCGAAGCTCGGCTTCGTCGATCGCTGGATTCTTTCGCGCCTGACGGCCTGCGTGGAGCAGGTGAACGAGTCGCTGGATCGCTACCGCTTCAGCGAGGCGATGGGGGCGGTCTATCGTTTCATGTGGGACGAGTATTGCAGTTGGTACATCGAGATGACCAAGCCGCGCCTGGCCGGTTCGGAGCGAGCCGCCGCCCAGCAGGTGATGGTGTACGTCCTCGACCAGCTCCTGCGACTTCTCCAGCCCATCGTCCCCTTCGTCAGCGAGGCCATCTGGGAGCAGCTCAATCGCGCCGCCCCTGTCCGCGGTCTGCGGGTAGCGGGCAAGTCCGAGGCGACCGTCATCGTTGCCCGTTGGCCCGAGGCCGGCGGCGACCTGCGCGACAAGGCCGTCGAGTCGAAAATGGAGGCGGTTCAAGAAGTGATTCGCGCGGTGCGCGACATGCGTGCCGTGGTCAACGACTATCGCGGCAAAGCGAAGGAGCCGTCGCTGCGCACCCTGCCGAAGATCGTGGTGCAGTGCGATGCGTCGGTCTCGTCGATGCTCACCGGCTTTCGAGACTTCATCATCCCGCTCGCCGGCTGCGACGCGATGGACATAGGCGCCGGTGCTTCCAAGCCCGACGGCTCGATGAGCCGCGTCTGCGGCATGGTGCAGGTGTATGCCCCGGTCGCGGGTCTGGTGGATTTGGCAGAGGTGAAGAAGACCGACGAGGCGAAGCTGACCGAGCTGCGCGGCGTTCTCTCCCGCGAGTCCGCCCGGCTGGGCAACGCGGAATTCGTCGCCCGGGCCGATCCGTCGGTCGTCGAGGCGGCGAAAGCACGCGCCGCGGATTTGTCAAGTCAGATTGAGATGCTCGAACGGCACCTCGCCGACCTTGATTAACGGCCGCAATTCGCGGTACAGCGCGGAGGGTTGCATTCGATCCGGCAGATGATTACGCTTTGATACGTGCTCGCGGATGCGAGCGCCGTTAAGAGGGATTGTGCCATTCGACCCCAGGGAGGGAGTTTGCGAAGCCTCGTCGCGCCATGAGATGATTTTGCCCCGTCACTCTGCAGGTCGGGGTCACAGGGCCGGTTGGAGACGTTTGCTCATGGATGTGCGGATGGATTTGTCTCGCATTGTCATCCAGGACACGAGCGACCAGCAGATTATTTTCCTGCGGGAACGCGGCGGTGCGAGGGAGTTTCCCATCGTCATCGGCGACTCGGAGGCCTGCGCCATCGACCGCCGGCTCAAGGGCTATAAGCGTGCCCGCCCAATGACGCACGACCTCATGGCCGATTTGATCGAAGCCCTTCGCGGCGAACTCGAAAAAATCATCATCAGCGACTTGAAGAACCATACGTTCTACGCGAAACTTGTCATTCGTCGCGACGGTGAGATTGTCGAGGTCGACTCTCGTCCGTCAGATGCCATCGCCTTGGGCGTGGCAAGTGAGACGCCGATTTTTGTAAGCGAACAAGTTCTGCGTGAGGTATGCCGTGCCTAGCGCCGGCCGTCCTCCGCGGACTCGAATAAATCATTAGCCGCAATCAAGAGATCATGAGTCAAAAAGCTGACCTTTGTTTTGCAGTGCCTTCGTTTCGCGCACATGTCCAAGCCGCCGAAGCCGCCCATCCGCGAATCGGCGAGACCGTCGCCGCCTCGTTTGCGCCCGGCGTGGTCGATGTCATGGGCGGCATCTGCGAGGACGGCGGTTCAATCCTCGTCACCGCGCCGCTCGACGCCTGCGTCCGGGCCGCCTGCTGGAAGATCGCCGGCAAAAACCTCGTCATCCGCCTTCACGGAACTGGCAAGGACGCACCCGCGCGAGAATTCTCAATTTCCTTCGATCAGTTGCCCACCGTCGCCGCCTCCAATGGCGACGCCTCGGCCTGGTTTGAAAAGTCCGGGGCCCCGTGGGCGACGTCGGCCTGCCTGGCAGTGGGGCGGCTCATCCCCGAAGGCCTCACGCCCGCGTCGTCGGGCGGCATGATGGTCCTCCTTCAGTCTGACTTCCCCGACGAGTCCGATCTCGGCTCACCCTGCACCACGGCCGCCGCCGTGATCGAGGCCGTCACACAGTACCACGGCCTCGAGATCGACCTGCTCAATAAGGCCGCCCTCGCGACCGCTGCTGCATCGCCTTTGACCGGCGTCGAGCGATTGCGCATCGCCGTGACGGCCCTCAGCGGCGCCGCCGCCGGCTCCTTCCTTCAACTTCGATTCGTCCCCCAGTTCTCGTGCGATCCGCTGCCGCTCCCCGACGGCATTACCATCGCCGCCGTCCGAACCGTCCTGGGCCGGCCGACGACACTCGATCGCATCGTCGAGACGCGCACCTGCGCCGAAATGGGCGCTCGCATGATCCTCGACCTCCGCCGACAGGATGCCCCCGCACTCGACGCCAAGGGCATCCATCTCGCCGCGATTTCTCCTTCCGATTACGTCGATCGTTACCGCGACCGCCTGCCCTCCAAGATCACCGCCAAGGCATTCGTCAGCCGGTTCGGCGAGATTCGCGGCCTGAACGGTCAGGCAGACGGCAAGGGCGTCTTCAAGGTGCGCTCCCGCGCCGAGCACCACATTTACGAGAATCGCCGCGTGCACGATTTCGCGACCAACATCGCCCGGGCCCGCAGGCTTGGCGCGGCCGAGGCCCTCGTCCATGCCGGCGAGTTGATGTACGCGAGTCATTGGAGCCACAGTCAGCGCTGCGGAATCGGCGGCGTCGAGGCTGACAAGCTCGTCGGCGCGATTCGTCGTCGCGGGGCCCCCGAGGGACTCTACGGCGCAAAGGTCACCGGCGGCGGAAGCGGCGGCGAGTTGGTCGTCCTCATGCGCGACGACGATCGTGCCTACGCAGCCTTGCGTTCAGCGGCCCATGAAACCGAGGCCGAGACGGGCAAGGCCGTGGCCATCTTCATGGCAACGCCCGCGCAAAAGGAGTCGACCGCCGCTCCCAAGATCGTCGACACGCTCGGCGCTGCCGCGGGCGTCTGATTCCCGGGATCACACAGCCGAATCGAAAGGCCCTCTGTTCAGCGCGAGTCCGCGTTGTTGGCCCATTTCTTTTTCAACAGCTGATGGCGAGACGGCAGTCCCCTTACGGCGGCAATGATGCGCTGGGCGGCATTTCCATCTTCGTAGGGATTCTGCAGGTTGTCGAGTGACTTTGAGAAACCGGGGCTGATCACCTGCGAAATGGCTCGATGGATCGCCACCGCTTCCAGGGGGGCGTGCACCACGTTCGGCGGGGCGATGCGCCCGGTCTGGCGATCTCCGACATTCACGACGGGCAGCCGCAGCGACGCCGCCTCGATGATCCCGGAACTGGAGTTCCCCACCTGCACGCGTGCGTGCGCCAGGCAGCTCCAGAATTGCGTCTGGCTGAGCGAACTCGCCATGACCGCGTTGGTTCTCGATGCGACGAATTCGCGAATGGCCGCATCGACTGCCTCTCGCCCCACATCGGCATTGGGCCCGACAAAGAGCAGATTCATCGAGAGGCGACTCAGCGCATCCAGCACCTCACGGATCTGTCGATCCGGCGGCATCTCGCAAAGCGTCTCCGGGTGAAAGACGACGACCGCGGTGGGGGCGCTGAAGTCCAGCCGGACCTCCCGGCTCAGCGACTCGATTGGCTGCGCCGAGAAGCTCGCCAGTTCATCAAGGGCAAGCGACCCGACCGTATGAATTCGCCATGCCTCCTCGCCCATTCGCCGGATACGGTCCGCATGTGCCCGATGCGCGGGAAAGTGAACATGCGATAGTTTGGTCATCGCGTGACGGCATGAATCGTCATAAGCGCCTTGCGTCACGTCGCCGCCGTGAAGGTGGGCGATGGGTACGCCGTGAATCGTGGCCGCCAGGCACGCGGCGAGCATCTCCGTGCGATCTCCGAGTGCGAAGACCAGATCGACCGGCCGCCGGGACATCGCGTTTGAAAACGCCGTGATGGCCTGACCGGCCGTCTCGCAGACCTGCGCCGGACCGTCGCCTTCGACGAAGTGTTCAACGGGAACGATGCTCAACCGCGGCGCGTCCGTCATCAGTCGGGCCGTCCGGCCGAATGCCTCACTGTGATGGGTTCCGCCCGCGAGCACGGAGATTTCAAAATCCCCGGCTCGCGAAAGTGCCGTAAGCAGCGGCGCGTAGATCCCCGAGTCTGCGCGCGTCGTGCTGACGCAGGCGATGTGCCGGATCCAATGCTTGCCGAGCGCGACGCGCTCGGAACAGGCAGGGGACGCGGCGGTAATTGGCTGATTGTTCGCGGAAGGTGAGTTCATTGCCGGCCATGTTGCCGGCCGTTGTCAGTCCACCCTGATTCGCGCCGGCCGCGCATCGGGGTTGTTCGCCAGCTCTTCCAGCCTCGGCAGTTGAACGCGAAGCGCCTCGGCCTGCGGCGACCCCGGAAACTTCTCCATGAGTCGCCGGCCGAGCTCGACGGCCTCTATATATCGACCGTGCCGCGCATAGTCCATGATTCTCGCCTCGAGTTCCTGTCGCACCTCGATTTCGGCGTTGCTCGACAGCGTGGGAATCTGCATCAGCAGCGCTTCGGACTCCGAACATCCGGGGAATCGCTCCACGAACGTCTTCGCCGCCACCACCGCCTCTTCCCACTGCCGATTGGTCACAAATCGCTGCACTTCGGCGTACATGCGCCGTCGCTGTTCGGCCTGAAACGACGTATGGTCCTTTTCGACGCGGAGCAATAGCTGCCGCGCCTCCGCCGAGTCCCGATGACGCTCTACCAGCTGCTGCACGACCTGCCGGGCCCGTGGCCATGCCGAAATGCTCATCAGGTCCTCGACCTGCCGGGTGATCGTCTTGACGTCCTGCGACTCGTATCGCTCCCGATGAACCTCCGTCTCCCGGATGAGTTGATCGGCGCGCTGCGAAGCCGGATAGCGGGCCTTAAAAGTCTCCACCACCTGCCGGGCGCGGACGAAGTCACCCTCGCGCGTCAGGCACTTGAGCAGCTCCGTGGCCTGCTCGAATTCGGCGTTCTCCGATTGCTCGCGCTTGATCACGCGCTCTTCGTCGGTCAGCAGGGAGTTGTCCCGCATCTGTTGAAGCAGCGAAACCAGTTCCTGCCACGGCGGCGGGCTTGAAGCGGGGGCGTCCGTCGTTCCCGTCGTCGGGTCAAACATGGACAAGGTGCCTTCGCCGACCGGAACGTCGATCGGCTCGGCCTGCTTGGCGCCGGCGGCCGCGCCGACCTCGTATTGATATTTTTCCATGCGAATCAGGGCGGCCTCAAGTTGGCTCGAATAGCGAACCAGGACCGAGAGCCCCATGAGCATGCCGAAGATGGCAACGCCCAGCGCCGAATACAACCCGAGGATGCTCAGGCCGATCGACAATCCCTCCGCCGGATTTCGCCAATTGGCGATCATCCGAAGCACGCCGCCGACAACGCAAAGAATCAGGGCGACGACCGCCAAAACGCGCAGCATCCGGTCCGCGGACGATTCGCGCTGAACGGGCACCTCGGTATGCAAAGCCTTGTCTGTCATGGCGATTCAGATTTCGAAAGCGCACCGGCAGGGTAGGTCGGCTGGGCCGCAGTAGCCCTTGTAACATCCTATCCGCCGACCCGGGTCGATCAAGCACGGTGCTCGCCTTATCGGGCCGACCGCTCGGGCTTTCGCGGTCCTTGCGCGATGGATGCGTGCTCTCGCTCGGGCCGTCCGGTAGCATTCGGGCATGACCTATCCCGACGCCATCACCCTAAGCCCGCCGCCCGGCCGAATTGACTGCACGGTACACCTGCCCGGCAGCAAGAGCCTGACCAATCGGGCGCTTCTCGTCACGGCGCTGGCGCGAGGCACGTCGGAACTTAGCGGCGTTCTCTTCTCGGATGACACGCGATGCATGTTGGAGGCCCTCGAAAGTCTGGGCGTGCGCCTCAACGTGGATGACATCTCCTGCCGCGTTCGCGTCGACGGCACCGGCGGTTTCTTTCCCGATGGCCAGGCAAAGCTGCATTGCGGCAACGCCGGCACGGTCATGCGCTTCCTCCTCGCGGCATGCAGCGCCGGCCAGGGCGATTACGAGCTCGACGGCGATCCGCGCATGCGCGAGCGCCCCATCGGCCAGTTGGTCGACGCCTTGCGCGACCTCGGTGCACAAATCGCCTACGCCGGACGCGAGGGCTATTGCCCGCTCACCGTTCACGCCGGTCGCCTGCGCGCAGGCTCGGTTGTTTTCGACAAGCCCGTTTCGAGTCAGTTCGTTTCGGCCCTGCTCATGGCCGCGCCGCTCGCCTCGGGCGACGTCTTGATTGACGTCTCGCGCGGACTGCCGAGTCGCCCGTATGTGAGCATGACCCTCTCGGTGATGGAGGCCTTCGGGGTCGAAGTGATCGCCGATGGCTTGCAGCGATTCGTTGTCCCCGCGCCGCAGTCCTACAAGGCAACGAGCTACAGCGTCGAGCCGGATGCCTCCGCCGCATCCTACTTTTTCGGCGCTGCCGCGCTGACCGGCGGGAGAGTCACGATCGAAGGGCTTGGGTCGGCCGGCACTCAGGGCGACATCGGTTTCGTGCGAATCCTCGAACAGATGGGTTGCCGCGTCGATGCGTCGCCGCGCAGCACCACCGTCACCGGGCCCGCCGACCGTCGGCTGCGCGGTGTAGACGTGGACCTCAACGAGATGCCGGACATGGCTCAGACCCTGGCCGTCATCGCCGCCTTCGCCGACGGCCCGACCTGCATACGCAATGTTTCAAACTTGCGGCTCAAGGAGACCGATCGCCTGTTCGCGCTCTCCGCCGAGCTGGGCCGCCTCGGTGTCGAGACCGAAGTGACAGGCGATAGCATCGTCATTCGACCCGATCGATCGCCCGTCGCCGCCAGAATCAAGACGTACGACGATCATCGAATGGCCATGAGCTTCGCGCTGGCTGGATTGCGCGTGGACGGCGTGGTGATTGAAGACCCCGGGTGCGTCTCAAAGACATTTCCCGATTTTTTTGCGACGTGGAATCAGTTGGGCAGGAAGTGATTGTCGTGAAGGCGGAGCGAGGACGCGCGTCCGCAAAAAAAAAAGACGACAGCACCTCGAGCGAATCGGCGGAAACCCTACCGCTTTTTTGCCGCGGAACCTGCCGCGACTGCGCACATGGGCGCTCGTCAGTCGGGTTGCGGACTCGACCCCCGGCCAAATCCGCTTAGCGCTTACTTCGCTCGAAGCGCTCGTCTATAGATAGATAGCATGCGAACACGTCGTTTGCAATCACTTTCCAACGATTTTACGTTTCGGACTCTGCCGTCCCGGCAGCGTTAACACAACATCGCTTTTTCAAACGGAAAGTGATCGTTCACGACGGATTTTCAACCGTTCGAGGGGTGGCGTTCTGGGTCTCAATCGCTTCTTTCAGGCGATTCAGCGCCTGCTCGCGATCGCCTGCCGTGCCGCCGTCTTCAACGCCGGGCCATGACGGTACAAATCGCTTCGCCAGTTGAACAAGGCGAACTTCCATGTCGGTCGCCGCCTCGTCGTCGGGATTCGCGCGCGCCAGGCGATCGTAAATCCGCGGCAGGACGGCTTGCTTGCCCAGGTGAAAGAGCTTGGCCTCGGCCTCGGGATCGCGGGCGATGACCGCCAATAGGTCATCAATGCTTCGATCGCGCTTCGCCCAAAGCGCGTCGCGAATGCTCTGAAGCTCGCGCGCGAACGAGTCGCCCGCCTTGTGAGCGAAACCTCCGAGAAGGTTGATCAAACCAAGCGCCGCCTCGTAGGAAGCGCCGTCCGACGCCGAAGCCAGCCGCGCCTTCAATTCGGCGATGATCCCATCGGCGGCACCGCGCGTGTCTTCCAGTTCGCCGTTGATCTGCTGCCCGTCGAAGAGCTCACCCAGTCGGGCGACCGCCGCCGCATCCTCGCGGCCCTGGAAGAGCGCCGATAGAGATCGCAGCGCCAAAGCGGCGTAGCGTTTCTTTTGCGTGCCCCCGAGCAGCCGCATCGCCTGTTCGAGACTTGCAGATGCCGAGGTGAACTCCTTGAGCTCGACCTGCGCATCCGCCATGCGCTCGAGGACGTCAATCTTCAGCTTCTCGGCCAGCGCATCAAACTGGGCCTCGTCCGTGCGAAGCGCCTTGAGCAGATCGAGCCGGTGTCGCTGGGACGATGGATCATCGGGAAGGTCCATCCGGTCGGAAATGCGAATCTGCATCTCGGCCGGGAGCCTTCGTGCGATCAGCAGATAGCTCTCCCACGCCTCCATGCGGATCGCCGCGTCCGATTCGCGATCGTTGTCCAGCCTGCCGCGAAGCGCCTCAAGGTCCCGTTCGTCCGAGCCGCATATCCCCAGCGCAGAGACCGCCGCCATGCGGATGTCAGGCGACGATGACTGCGTCAGCGGGCGGATCGCATCGGCTGCGCGGACGTCCTCGCAGGTGGCCAGGCTGGAGATCGCGGCGCTGCGCACGCGAACCGACCTGTTGTCGGCGATTTCAGATTCCAGCACCTTTCGGAACGAATCAGCGCCGATGTTCGCCATCGCCAGGATGAATCGCTCGCGCAGCTCTTCGTCCTGCGGTCCCAGCTTCGCGTACCGGACCTGCAACTTGTCGATGGCGGTCTGCGTGGTCAGTGGATCCCGGTTGCCGCCGCGCCGCAGCAGCACGCCCAATGCCGCCGCCGCCTCGCCCACAACGACCGGCGAGTCGTCATCGAGCCGGTCCATCAGAGGAACCTGAGCCGCCAGATCGTCCAATCGGCCCAGCGCCGTTGCCTGTGCGGCGCGGACCTCATCGTCGATCTCGCGCTGCATCGCCTCAATTAACTGCGTGCTCGCAGAGGAAAGTCGCAGATCACCAACAATCCGCGTCGCCTTCAATCGAAGGCGCGCGTCGGCGTCAATCGTCAATTCGGCGATGCGCGCCCGTGCTTCCGGAGAGACTTCCTTTCGATCCGTGATGAGATCGTTGATCAGGTCCAGGCCCAAAATGCGCACCGATGCCAGCTCGTCGCCCAGAAGGCTCTGAATCAGTCGCGGGCGATCCACTTCCGTCGTCGCGAGATAAGCATCGCGATAAGCACTGACCAGTCGGCGAACCAGGTCGGACCTTTCGCGGATCAACCGCGAAACCTGCTGCGCTCGCGACTCGATGATCGCCCGGTACCAGCCCTCGCCCGTCTTCGATGAAGTCCGTCGCCACCAAGCCAGCGCCTCCGCCGCATCCGTCGCGCTCACGCCCGTCGCCTCGCCGAAGGCCATCAGGGCGGCGTGGCGCACGGCAGGGTTCGGGTCCTCCAATAGCGCCGCCAGGACGCCCAGCGCCTGGACATCTTCGCCCAGCGCGCCCAGCGCCCGGATGGCCCCGATGCGCTTGGGGCGCGGGTTGCTGGGCTCAATCGCAATCGGTCGAAGCTTGGCCACCACGATGCGGCTGTCGAACTTGCGAATCGCGCGCGTCACGCCTTCGAGTGTGTCCGGCCTCGCGTTTCCAAGCAGCGAGATCAGCGGCTCCACGATATGCGGGGAAGGCTTCTCGACGTCCGCGATCGCCGCACACACGGCCAACTGCGCCGCCAGGTCCGGCGGATTGGCCGAGAGAACACCGACCAGCTTGCTCAGCGCTGCCTCATCCCCCGACTCCAGCAGCAGCCGTGCGCCCAGCTTGCGCGCGTCCGGCGTATTGTTCGCGGTCAGAAGGTTGAAGCTCTGGTCCAGCTCCGCGCTGACCGCAGCCGGCGCAGTCGACGGGGTCACCGCGGCGGGCGGCGTCTCCAACGGCTGCGAGCCGTTCGGCAATAGGACGCCCACCGAAATGATCAGGCAGGCGGCGAAGTTGGACAGAACATGCATGAGGAACTTATTAACTCCCGGAATCGCCGGAATGGGTCACATGCCGCCGCGCACAATCCGCCCCTTCAGATTGCACGCGGCTGAATGTGCATGTTTTATTCCCATATCGAATTGCGGTCAAAACTTTTCACCCATCGGCGCTCCAAACCGTCGCGCTTGTGACGCTCAATCACGCCGCCTGACCGACAGGGGCGGACGCCGCAACCTCGCCGTCGACCACCGACGCAACGAAGCAGACACGCGCTCGATCCGCCCGTTAGAAAGTCGAACATTTGTCGGCCCGCCCCGTCTATCGAAAGGCCCACCTACTGCGCCGACCCGCTGCTGAGAAAGCGTCGGGTCTGCATCGACGGTAACGGCCCGAAACGGCCCCATGAGTCGAACATTCGGACAATTTCGCCGGGCAGCTATCCGGCTGAATCTCTTTCCCCAGGGGGCGGTTTGACTGCTTCAGATACCTCGTAACCCTCGTTTCCAGCGTCCCGATGGCCGGATTCTCCGTTTGCGGACTACGGCACCGCAATTCCTGTTCTTGCAACCGGGCTTGCCGTCCGACATACAATCGGTAGGAATGCTGCAAAACGCCTCGCGTGACAGCGATAACCAACTACAGGTACAATAGATGCTCATGTGTGCGATCCATTCAACTCTCTTTACGAATCGAGTTCGGGCCTTCGCCAAATCGACTTTCTCGGCCGTCATCGCCCTGGCCGTGACGAGCGCGGTCTCGCTGGGACAAGAGCCGCAGCCGCAGATGTCTACCGAGACGCCGGCCTCCGCGACGCAGCCCGCCGGTGAGCAGAAAGTCACCGCCCAGACCCACCCGAATAATCCCGAGTTGTGGAACACCGAACAGATGATGGACGACGCCGTCGTCCAGATTTCGCGGCGCTACAACCTCAACGACGCTCAATCCGAATACACCCGTCTGCTTCTCACCGGCCGGGTTCGCGCTTTCCTCGACATCCATGAGAAGGACATCCGCGAGCTTCTTCGCGAGTCAATCGACTTGAGATTGGGCAAGTCTCTCGGTTCCCCGCAGGCCTATCAGAAATGGGCCGAGCGGGCCGCGCCGATCTACCTTGCCGCACAGAATGCGATTCTCGAGGGCAACGCCGAATGGCGCGAGATCCTCGACGAAACTCAGAAGGTGACCCACGACGCCGATCTCGCCGCGATGCATGCCAATTTCGAGCAGGTCTCGCGCATGCTCGAAACGTGGCGGGCCGGCAACGCACCGCCCATGTTGGCCAACGCCCAGCAGGCTCAAAACGCCCAGCAGACCGGCCTTTCCGGCGGCGGCACGGCGACCGCCCAGCAGGGTCGGGTCTCCGATCCCCAGCAGCCCGTGATTCAGCGGCAGGTCGAAGATAGCTGGCTGGCCTATGTCAACCGGTTCATCGACACCTACAAGTTGGACGACAAGCAGGCCATCTCGGCGCGCGACAAGATCTACAAGGACATCCGCGATCAGGCCACCCGTTACCGCGATCAGAAGCGAAGCGAGTTCGCGGCGCTGGATGCCGAAACCCTGTCCGCCAAGCCCAAGTGGGACAAGCAGGAGATTGAGCGCCGCCGCAAGAAGCTCGAGCGGCCCATAGGTGACCTGTTCACCACGCTCGATCAGCGCCTGCGCACCCTCCCCGATCAGAAGCAGCTTCAGGGCGCCGACGCCGAGAAGATTCGCCAGCTCGAGGCCTGGTACAAGATGCTCGCCGGCCAGTTCGACATCAAGGAAACGAACGACAAGAAGGGCGGCACGCCCTCGCCCGCCTCGGCAAAGATTCCTGCCGCCGCACCCGCCGAAGACAAGCCGAGCGAACCGGCCTCCAAGCCGCCGACGGATACCAAGCCCGACAAGGAGCCCGAGGCCGCACCGGAAAAGGGCGCCAAGGCACCTTAACTGCGGCTGTCACCCGCTTTCGGCTGAATCTCTCCATCCCTTCACGCCAGATCATTCGTTTTCCATCCGGTATGCGTGTTCACTGAGACAGACTGGGTCTGTTTTAGTCCGGGGCGACAGCTTGCCCCAACCCCTCGGCCGGGCGCTGCGAGCAGTAAACACGCTCTGGTTTGAGGCCCTTGACGAAGGGGAGCCACCCTCTACAATGCCGATTTTGAGACTCAGTCTCAAATAGATTCCGGGGTACCCAGCATAGCTGGTCTTGCCCCTCAAACACGACGATCGCCCGCGACCCAGCAGGCTTTGATATGGAGCCTTCAGGATGAACCAACTCGCCGGTCACGCAGAAGCAGGGCAGCTCGCCGCCGAAGCCGTCGAGCACCCGCAATGCAACGCGTCACCCGCCCCCAAGCCCGCTTTTTCTTGGCTTAAGAAACTGGGGTTCTTTGGATTTATGTTCTTTTTGTTGAAGGGGTTGCTCTGGCTCGCGATTCCCGCCATTCTGGCCAATCGCCTCGCCGACTGATTCAATTGCTCCCCCCGATGATTCTTCAATAGGAGACGAGAACGATGCTCGCGCAGGAAACAGATACGCCCATCATGATGAGACTCAAGACCGAGACTCAGGCCCGGCACGACGCCACCGAGGACGGATCCTTCAATCAGGAACTCGTCAAGGGACGTCTGCCCCTCGATCGCTACGTCGAGTCGATCGCGCAGCTCTTTCTGATTCACCGCGCCCTGGAAGCGGCCCTGCGCGACAACAAGTCAAAGCACCCGGCCTTTGCCCGCGTCCTCCGCGACTACCAGTTTCAGGAGCCGTATCTCCGCGATGATCTCGCCTACTTCGAGCGCAAGGCAGATTCGATCGAGGCCCTTCCGGCGACCGAGAAATTCCTGTTCGCGATCAACCGCCTCGTCGAGCAATGCCCCGTCGGTCTCCTCGGTATGCACTACGTCTTTGAGGGCAGCAACAACGGCGCCAAGTTCATCTCCCGCGCCGTCCGTCGAGCCTACGCACTGCCCGAGGGTCGCGGCACGACCTACCTCGATCCATACGGTGAGAATCAGCGCGACTACTGGCAGGCATTCAAGGATGACATGAATGCGTCGTCGTTTTCGCAGGAGGAGTCCACCGCCCTGGTCCATGCGGCGTGTGGCGCCTTTGACCTGACCATGCAGTTGCACCGTGAATTGTACGAAGGAGTCGGCCCCGCGCCGGCTCGCCCGGCCGATGAGGCAACGCCGGCCGCCAAGCCGTCGGGCAAGTGCCCGTTCCACCACGGTTAAACAGCCTCGGCCGCGCTTGATCGATTCGCGATTCGCGATTTGCGATTTAGCTGTTGCCGCTGTTGGCGTGGAGCTGCCCCAGTTCCTGGCCCCGCCGAAAGGCCGCCAGCACCGCTTCCCTCACGTGCTCGGCGACTCCGGACGCCTCCAGCTTGCGCATCGCCGCCTGCGTCGTTCCGCCCGGGCTCGTGACCGCGGCGCGCAGCTCCGAGGGTGACGCCCCTTTTTCAAGAAGCATCCCGCCCGCGCCGACGCACGCATGCGCCGCCAGCACCTGCGCGTCTTCCGGCCGAAGCCCGGCAGCCACCCCGCCCGCCATCATCATCTCCACGAAATAATAAAAATACGCCGGGCCCGATCCCGCGACCGCCGTGACGGCGTCCATCAATTCTTCCCGGTCCACCTCCACGGTAACCCCGCCCGCGTTAAAAAAGTGCCGCGCCTCTTCCATGTCGTCCGCCGACGCGTGCTTGCCGCGAAACAGCCCCGTCACGCCGCAGCCCAATCCAAACGGCAGATTCGGCATGGCACGCACGACGCGCACCAGCCCGCCGCCGAGTTCCTCCGCGACGCGCTGCGTGGAGACGCCCGCCATCACGCTGACAAATACATGGTCCGCCGTCACCGCCGGCAATATCGTGCGCGCCGCCTCGGCAAAGCGCTGCGGCGTCACGGCGATCATCACCAGCCGCGAGTCCTTCACCACCTCGGCATTATCGCGCACGCACACCCCTGCGATCGGGTGGGCCTCAAGCTTCTTGCTGTAAGAGATGGCGATGCGCTCAGCGCTCAGGTACCCGCTGGCGATCAGCCGGTTCACAATGATCCCCGCGATATGGCCGCTGCCGATCACGCCGAGTGCGTATTTATGGTCGTGGGACATGGTTCGTATCGCTCGCTCTCACTCAGATTCGGGTCAACTCATTGTATGCATCGGCCAGCGGGGCCAATGCCTTCGTCCATTCGTATCGGTCGGCGAACGCCTGTCCGTCAGGACTGGGTCCGGCCATTGCCGCACGACAGGCCCGGGCAATGCTCCGTAGCGAGGTCGGATCGCAATAGTGCGCCAGCTCCCCGAAGTACTCCCGCACCGGTGGCACGTCCGCGACGACGATCGGCGTCCCCACGGCAAGAGCCTCCATCGCCGATAACCCCGGCGTCTCAATATACGAAGCCTGAACGCAGGCCTTTGCCCCGCGCCAGATCGCCGACATGTCCGCATGATCGACACGCTCGCGGAACTGCACATTCCCGCCCGCCGCGCCCCGCACCGCCGCCGCATATCGCCCGCTGCCCTGCGAAGCCTGTCCGATCACCAGCAGCGTCTCACCCGGCAGTTCGCGAAACGCCTTCACAAGTTGAAGCTGGTTCTTCCGTGGACCGATCGCCCCGGCGCAAACGAACATCTTTCGCTGCGAGCCCTCTGCGTGTGACTCGGGCCTGCTGATTCCGTTCGGAATCACGCGAAACCGCTCGCGCGCAAGGCCGGGGAATCGCTCGATGAGATGCTCCATTTCCGCGTGCGAGTTGGGAAGGATCATCCTCGCGTGCCGGAGAATCTCCGCCTGTGCATCCCGCGCCGCAGCGGCCCCCTGACCATCCCCGCGCCCCAGCAGACTCCGCAGCCGCGCCCGAGTGCCATCCGACAGGCACTTCCTAAGCACATTGCGCGGAAACTCATACGCATCCGCCGGCACCGCCGACGCCAGGTCCCAATAGACGCTCGACAGCACATACGGCTTGCCCCGCGCCAACGCGTTTCGCGCCTGCGCCAGCGTCTCAAACGGCCGCGTAAGATTGAACAAGTGAACAAGGTCGATCGAACCGAGGTCCGGCGCCGGCGAGAAGTCCATTGTGACTTGATGACCGAGACTTCGGAGAAACTTCGCGGTCTCCGCCATCTGCACCGTGTCGCCGCCGGGGTGGGTCGGCGTATCCGGCCGGTTCTGCACTAAGATGCGCGGCACGCCGTCGGCTCCCGCGAGAGAAACGCTCGAACTGCCTGCGCAATCCGCTCCGACGCTTTTCCATCGCCGTAAGGATTGCACGCCTGGGCCATCGCGTCATACGCCGCGGAATCGTCCAAGAGCTCTGTCGCCTTCGACACGATCCGCGCACGGTGGGGGCCCACGATGCACGCCGTCCCCGCCGTCACCCCCTCGGGCCGCTCCGTCTGATCGCGCAGCACCAGCACCGGCTTGCCCAGCGTCGGTGCCTCCTCCTGCACGCCGCCCGAGTCGGTGAGAATCAGATGCGCCGCCTTCATCGCCGACACAAACTCCGGATAGTCCAGCGGCGCGGTCAGCTTGATCCGCGGATGCCCCGCAAGCAGCCGGTTCGTCGTCGCAACCACGTTCGGGTTCGGATGCACCGGATAAAGCACCTCGATCTTGTGCGATTCCACCAGGTCGCGGATCGCCCCGCAGATTTCCTCCAAGGGCGTGCCGAAGTTCTCCCGCCGGTGCGCCGTCACCAGCACCAGCCGGTTCCCGTTCATCGGCTCGTGTACGCTCGGCAGGTCCTGCTCCACCGCCCACAAGAGAGCGTCGATCACCGTGTTGCCGGTGACGTGAATGTGCTCCGCCCCGATCCCCTCGCGCAGGAGATTCTCCTTCGCCTGCTCCGTCGGCGCGAAGTGCAGTTCGCCGAGGTGCCCGGCAATGACGCGGTTCATCTCCTCGGGAAACGGTGAATACTTCTGATGAGTCCGCAGGCCCGCCTCGATGTGCCCGAAGGGAATCCGGCGATAGTAGCAGCACAGCGCCGCCACCATCACCGTCGTCGTGTCGCCCTGCGCCAGCACCATCGCCGGCTGCTCCCGGGCAAACACCTCATCGAGCGCGGGAATCATCCGCCCCGTCAAATCGGCCAGCGATTGATCCGGCCGCATCAGGTCCAGGTCGATATCCGCCGTGATCTTGAAGAAATCGAGAATCTGATCGAGTAGTTGCCGGTGCTGCGCCGTCGCCAATACGTGCACTTCAGCCCAGCCCTGCCGGGTGAATTCGTGCACCACCGGCGCGACCTTCACCGCCTCCGGCCGCGTACCGACCACCATCATCACTTTCGGCTTCGTACTGCCCATCGCGGCTGAGTATAATCCGCGTCCGACGGTGTGCCCAATGATCGCACGGGCTTGCCCGATCCGAGCCGCGCCCGTAAGGAAGCGGTGAACAGGAGCCACGAAATCCGAATCAGCACGCCGCAAAGGGAAGATGCAAATGGGCGAACGTCTGAAGCAATTCCGGGAATTCCGCGAGAAGATGAACGAGCGCATCCTCGCCGCGCAGAGTCTCAACATCAACCGCTTCTTCACCCTCGACGCCGCAGCCTACAAGAGCGGCGCCTGCGACGAACTCACCAAGGAGTTTGCCGGCCTCTCCGCGTCGATGGTCCTGCGCTGCGACGACTGCATCGCCTACCATGTCATCCGCTGCAAGGAGTGTGGCGCGACCGACGAGCAGCTCATGGAGATCTTCAACGTCGGCCTCATCGTCGGCGGCAGCATCGTCATCCCGCACCTTCGCCGAGCGGTGGCCCTGCTCGATGAACTAAACGCCGAAGCAAAGTAACCGCGCATTCCTCGCGTGGAGGAAGACATGCCCTGCATCAGAGCACCCATTCGACGCGGCTTGCCGTTTAGCGGGGCGGCTTTGTTGGTTCTCTTTGCGGGATGCGCGCCAGCGCCCCTCGAAATTTCCATGTCTGATCAGCGTAAGATCAAGACCGACGAGACATTCGTTCGTTCTCGCGTAAGGGTTGAGAAGCCGTGGAGCACCGGGTCGTTTCAGATTCGCAATGATGGCGTCACCGTGGATTTCGCGGATTCAGAGATCATCGGCTCTGACGACGGTACGCCGCCCAACAAGTACTCGAAGGTCGCGATCTGCGTGGTGAACGCAAAAAACGTGACCATCAAGAACGCCGGAATCCGTGGCTTCAGAATCGCGATCAGCGCTCAATACGCCGATGGACTCACCATCGAAAACTGCGAAGTCTCCAACAACTACCGCCAGCACTTAAAAAGCACGCCGGAAAAAGAGCACACCGACGACTGGCTCTGGGGCCACGAGAATGACAAGGACGAATGGCTCCGCTACGGCGCAGGCATCTATCTCAAAAACTGCGACAACGTCACCATCAAAAACTGCCGAGCCCGCGACGGCCAGAACGGCATCTGCCTCGTCAACTGCGACAATGCGACGATCATCGACAACGACATGTCCTTCATGTCCGGCTGGGGCCTCGCCATGTGGCGCTCCAACCACTGCAAGATCCTCGGCAACCGCTTCGACTACTGTGTCCGCGGCTACTCCCACGGCGTCTACGCCCGCGGCCAGGACTCCACCGGCATCCTTGTCTACGAGCAATGCTCCGACAACATCTTCGCCTACAACCGCGCCACCCACGGCGGCGACGGCTTTTTCCTTTACGCCGGCCACGAGACCACCCAGCGCACCGGCGAAGGCGGCTGCAATCGCAACATCGTCTATCGAAACGACTTTTCCTACGCCGTCGCCAACGGCATCGAGGCCACCTTCTCCGACGGCAACATCTTCCAGGAGAACAAGCTGCACCACTGTGTCCACGGCGTATGGGCGGGCTACTCGTCCAACACCATCATCAAGGGCAACGACATCGCCGATTGCGACAACGGCGTCTCCATCGAGCACGGCCGCGGCAATCAGATCGTCGCCAACGACTTCGCCCGTTGCGGAAGGGGGGTCTGGCTCTGGTGGGATGATGACAAGGACCTGATCGCCGGCCCCTACGGCAAGAAACAGGGCCACGACTCCGCCCGCGAATCGCTCCGCCGAAATCTCTTCGACGCCTGTAAAGTCGCCGTGCTCGCCACGACCAGCAAGGATGTCACGCTGGAGCAGAATCGTTTTTCAAACTGCGAAACTCCCATCCGCCTAACCGGCGATTCCACTGTCACCCGATTCTTCGACAACGCCATCGAGTCCGGCCTCATCGACAATCAGACCACGACAAAGCTCGAAGGCATCGAGAACAAGGCCGGCTCCGGCGTCACCCAGAAGGGCCCGGTCAACGTGTGCCGCGACGAATGCGCCGACGACTTCGTCTCCGCCACGCGAAGCCGCGAGCGCCACAGGCTCGACCCGCCCGATAAACTCGCGGAAATCAAGGAACTTCGTGAGGTCTCTTTGCCGTTGCCGCTCAAGAACTTTCCGGAGGGCAAGGAGAACATCATTATCGATGAGTGGGGGCCCTACGATTATCAGAGCGTGCGCGTTGTCTGGATGCCGCAAATCTCATGCGACGAATCCCGATTTCGCGTCCTCGGCCCTGGCTTGCCCTATCACGTCGATCTGCTGCTCTGTCCATGGAGCCTGAGCGCAGACCCCTCGAGTGGTCGGACGCCTGCGGTTGTCACGCTGCGCGGGACTGAAGACGAACTGAGCGCGACCCCCTACATGATTGTCGTGAAGGTAGGTTTAGATCAAGTATTCACGCGCGCCGGCGTGCTCTGGCACGCAGACTGGGATGTCCGGTACTTTGGATGGTCAAAGGAACTTGATCCGCGCGAGTCCGACGAGAACTGGAGCAAGATCACCTCATCCTCGCCAATTCTGCGGGAGCGTTCTCCATGTATTGACTATTCTTGGGGCACACGAGGCCCGGCCCCGGGTTTGCCGGCTGATCGCTTTGCAGTGGTTGCGACCACGAAGCTCAGATGGCCTGTTGTCCTTAAGGCGGGGCCCGAGGAACTCCGCTACGAGCGCCTGAAGACCCTCTCCGACGACGGAGTCCGCGTCTTCCTCGACGGCAAGAAGGCAATCGACAATTGGACATGGCACGTCCCGACGGAGGACACCGCGGATGTTAACTTGGCGGGGGAGCACGAAATCCGCATCGAGTACTTCGAAATTGACGGCCATGCCCAGTTGAAATTTGTGATCGAAGCGAATTGACCCAATCTATGTCGTTTGGGCGCCGGCCTGATTATCGGCTCCAAACGCCAATTCCCCGCCATCCATAAAAATCTTGGGTTAGCCCCCGGCCGTTTCTCCGTTCCTGTGATTGAGCCGCCCGATTAACCCGCGAAAGCCAATCCCATGGTCCAACATGCCCAGCGATTCCGCTTCCTGGTGAATCCTCACTTCTCCGAGATCCCCACCAGCAACACCATCCTCTTCACCCGGCCCGGCCGTTTTCACATCCGTGGCTACAAGACGACGCTGACGCTCAAGTCCGTCGCCGCCGGATGCATCCGCTATCGCACCCGCCAGACGCGATACCTCGTCGACGACTCCAGGTTCCTCATCTTCAACCCCGGTCAGGAGTACGACACCGACATCCTCCCCGAAGACCATACCGACGCGATGACCTTCTTCTTCCAGCCCGGCTTCATGGAGGGCGCGGCCCAGTCGCATCACCGAACGGCGGGCGGCGCACTGGACAACGGCAGCGACGATCACGCCCTCAAGGATCATGGCTTTTTTGAGCGTTTGTACGCCAAGGAGGGAAGAGTGGCCGGCGTACTTCGCGCCATCCGCGCCGACATTCGCCACATGCACGCCGATCCCTCTTGGTTGGAGGACCGCTTCTACGACCTCGCTCACGGTCTGCTCGACCTTCACGCCCAGACCCAGCGAGAGGTGGACGCCCTCCCCGTCCAGCGCGCCGCAACCCGAGAGGAGCTCTATCGCCGGCTGCATCACGCCCGTGATTTTCTCTACGCGTCTTATGCCGAGCCGCTGACGGTTCAGGATGCGGCGAAGGTCGCCTGCCTCTCGCCGTTCCATTTCCATCGCATGTTCAAGATGGCCTTCCAGCGGACGCCGATGACCTACCTCCAGCAGCGCCGCCTCGAAGTCGCCCGCAGCCTGTTGGCGAAGACCGAGCAGCCGATCACCTCGATCTGCACCGACGTCGGCTTCGAAAGCCTCGGCTCCTTTAGTTGGCTTTTCCGCCGCAAGATGGGCCTGTCCCCCCGGCAATTCCGCGCTGCCCTTCGACCCGACGTCGCCACGACACCGACCGACTGCCGCCCGTAGCGGCCGGCGCCTCTGTCGGCCGTCGAGTCCGAAAGCGCTATCCCTTGAACACCGTCTCCGAATCCACGAAGCAGAGCTTGTTCCCAAACGGATCGTGCACGTAAAACGACCGCTCGCCCCACGGCCGTTTGGCGATCTGCCCGGCCGGGTCCCCGTGGACGTCGCCCGATGCCAACGTCGCCCCCGCCTTCCGGCAAGCCGCATACGTCGCCTCAATGTCATCGACGGAGAAATAGATCCATTCCGAAAGCGCTTCGGCCTCATACCCGTCGCCGTCCGCCTTCGGATCGAAACACGCCAGTATCACCCCGCCGCAGTCAAAATAGTGCCTCCCCGGCGACACCCGCACGCCGCCGTCCCCCAGCACCACCCCGTAAAACTCCGCCGCCCTCTCAATCGACGTCACCGGCAAGATTATCCGAAACAATTTCGCGCCCATATTCATCTCCCGTCCCGACAATCAACCGACTTCTCGGTCCGTCGCCGGCCTATCAGATGCCCTTCCCCCATTCAACCACGCGCCCCCGATCGTAACCCGCCCGCCTCCCCCGGCCCGCGATTCTCGGAGCCGCCGCCCGATTTGCCCGCCCCCGCACCCAACCCCAAAGTCGCCCACCCCCCGGGACGATAATCCGACATGGCTCAACGCCGAAAAGACAGAAACCGCGTCTCGCTCGTCGAACGAAAGCTCGCCGAGTCCGGCGTGAAGCTCGATGGCCGCGTTCTGCCCAGTCACAACCCCGTCAGCGCCACGACCATTCACGGCAAGTCCGCTCTTCTCTTCGGTTCCCTCTTCGTCGCCATGGGTGTCTTCATCTACCTCATGGTCACCGGCGTCATCCCGACCAAAACGAAGAGCGCCGACGCACCGCCCTGGGTCGGCGTCATCGCCGGCGCCATCTTCGCCGTCGCCGGTCTGTGGGTCATGCTGCACGGCCTCGGCGGCGTCCTGCGCCAGCGCTGGTCGCGCAAGATGAAGCTCCGCTACGGCGACGAACTCTGGCGCTCCGACCACAAGTGGAATGAGCACCGCGCCCGAGACATGCAGGCCCGCGGCGTTCGGCAGATGCTCTTCGGCATGCTCTTCATGATCCTCTTCGCCGCCCCGTTCAACTTCATCATCTACGCAAGCCTCAAGGAAGGCTCAAAGGTCGGCCTCGTTTTCGGCTGCGTCAATCTTTTTGTCGCCGTCTACTCCATCGCCTTCTTCTACCGCCTCGCCCGCTGGATGAAGTACGGCACCGGCCAGGTCCGCTTCCGCAAATGTCCCTACTACCTCGGCGAAAAACTCGAGCTCGACTACGTCCCCGCTCGCAAGCTCTCGAATGTCACCAAGCTGACCTGCACCCTCCGCTGCATCCGCGAGGCATACATCACGACCCAGTCCGGCGGTGACACGACGACGACCATCGTCTCCTCCGCCCTCTACGAACAGACGCGAGACATCGACGGCGACGCCGCCGCCTCATCCTACGACCGCTCCATCGCCCTCTCGTTCGACCTGCCCGCCGACGCCCCGACGACCTGCCTCATCGACGCGCCGCCGACCTACTGGCAGCTCGAAGTCTCCGCCGAGATGCCCGGCGTCAATCTCGACTCGCGATTCCTCCTGCCCGTCTACGCCCCGCGCGGCGTCCGCCCCGCGCCGACCCCGCCGCGTCCCGCCCCCCAGCCCAATGCGAATCAATTGAAGGCCGCCATCGTCGAGGCCGTCGCCTCGCGCCGCTGAGCCTCGCCACCCCATCGCCCGCACTTCGTCTGCCGCATCGACGTCGCGAAGATTGCGATATAATCCCTTCCGCAGAAGCGCGAATAAAAAACTTCCGCGGGAGCCATCTGATGATCCAGTACGTCGCCATGGGCAAGATTCCCCCCAAGCCCCACACCACCCACTACGAAGACGGCAAGCTCCTCATGGAGCACTGCCACACCCGCGAAGGCTTCGAAGGCGCCTTCTCCATCCTCTACTACCGCACGCCGCCCACCGACGAGAACGCCGTCGAGAAGCTCGCCATCCCCGGCTTCTGCCCCTTCGAACCGCTCGCCGAGCAGCCGCTCCACCGCCGCCACATCAAGACACAGGACATGAAGCTCAAGGGCGACTTCCTCGATGCCCGCCGCGTGCTCATGTTCAACAGCGACGTCCAGATCAGCATGGTCAAGCCCACGGAGAAAACCCCGCGCTTCTTTTCCAACGGCGACGGCGACGAACTCTACTTCGTCAACCGCGGCAAGGGCCGCATCGAGACGCTCTTCGGCGTCCTGCCCTTCAAGGACCGCGACTATCTGCTCATCCCGCGCTCCACCCCGTACCGCATCCACTGGGACGGCCCCGATCCCGACTTCCTCGTCTTCGAGGGTCGCGGCTTCATCGACGTCCCCAAGGAGTGGCGCAACCGTCACGGCCAGATCACCATGTACGCCCCGTACTCCCACCGCGACTTCCACGGTCCCACCGAACTGCTCAAGTACGACCCCGCCCTTCACGGCAGCGGCACCTTCAAGCTCGTCGTCAAGCGCGACGACGTCCTCACCGTCCACCTGCACAAGCACTTCCCGTTTGAGGTCGTCGGCTGGGACGGCACCGTTTACCCCGTCGCCTTCAACATCCACGACTACCAGCCCAAGACCAGCACCATCCATCTCCCGCCGACCATCCACCTCACCTTCGCCGGCAACGACTTCGTCGTGTGCAGCTTCGTCCCGCGCAAGGTGGACTACTTCGATCGCGGCGAGTCCAAGGCCATCCCCTGCCCCTACGGCCACGCCAGCGTCCACATGGACGAGATTCTTTTCTACGTCGCCGGCAACTTCACCAGCCGCCGCGGCATCGACAGCGGCTCCATCAGCCTCCACCCCGCCGGCATCCCCCACGGCCCCCACCCCGGCACCTACGAGAAAAGCGTCGGCCACGACCGCACCAGCGAGCTGGCGGTCATGTGCGACACCTACAAGACCCTGAAGCTGACCACCGTGGCCCACGAGCTCGAAGACAAGGACTACCACCTCACCTGGCTCAGCAAAGAATCCGGCGGCCCCGACACCCCCGGCGCGCGATAAGGCGGACGTAGAATGGGCACTGCCCACCACGATTTCGCGTAGCGTTTCCCCAACCCGAAGCGCCCCAGCCCTATACCCCGAAGCGCGAGGCAAGGGTGTCGCGGCGTGATAGTCCCGACCCGCGCCGCCTCATACCAGCCCGAAGCGCGAGGCAACGGTGTCACGGCGTGATGGTCTGGATCCGAGCCGCGCGCGCCTGCCCTTTACGACGCGCAGCGTTGTCAAGGGTAAGCAACCGGTATGGCAAGCGCCCGTTTCCCGAGCCGCGCCGCCTCATACCAGCCCGAAGCGCAAGCGAGGGTGCCTCTCAACCCGCCGCCGCTCACGCGAAGCTGACCTCGTGCCGCATCATCGCCGATCCACGCCCGGCACCGTTCACGGGGCTTTCCCGCAAGGCCCTTAGCCCAGTCCTTCAGGGCTGGGCGACCAGTGCCTCTCCACCGGCACTCTCTCCCACCTCCCGCCCGAGCCGCTCTCGTTATTGTTCGAGATGATTGACCTACGGCTCGGGCGGGAGGTGGGAGGGAAATGGGAGCCGACGCCACTTTTAATCGACCCAGGTCCAAGTCCCGGCGTGATGTCCCTTCGGGGCCGAATGTTCAATCGGACCGACAATGCACAAGTCTGCGCCGATTCGTCCACAGACCGTATTCGCCCAAGTCCCATCACGCTTTTGTGTATTCGTTGGCCTCTCCCTGGAATCGCGAATTCTTACGAATAAAAACTCAAACGATCCCGTCGTATCTGGAGAATATCTTCATCCATTCGCATCGGCCCGCTACACAGCCTTCCATCCGACGCAATTTCGGGCACTTCCTAGTGAATAGCTCGCCTGCTTAACGTGGTGCCGCCTTCTGCAACAGCGTATAATGAGTAACGGTGTTGCATTTTTTAGGCGGAGCCGTTCGGAGACTGATTCCCATGTCCAATCACTCCTTGTCAGACGGACTCGTAAGAGCCATCCTAAATGAAGAATCGATGCCCACGCGATTCGAGTCCTTTTGCTGTGATCTATTGACCGACGTTGAGGGCCGACCCTACCTTCCTACATCTAGTAATTACGATCTGGGCCGTGACGGACGAGGACTCCCGGACCAGGTGGGCGAGGTTGGATTTGCCTGCTGCTCGACAGGAGCAAAACTGGAGTCGAAGGCAAAATCTGACATCTCGAATCTAGTAAAACAAGCTACTCCGAATTCAGTCTTCTTCTGTACTAATCAACCGGCAACAGAGAAAGCGATTGCGTCGATCGAAAAAGAGTTGAGGCGGATAGCGCCTGGCGTTACGCGAATCACTGTACTTGGCTTGTTTCAGCTTGTTTCCCTTGTACGTCGACATCCGCGGAGTTTTGGTGACAGGTATGCAGCAGATATTCTTGTTTATCGCGGCAGTCTATTGGATGTAGAAATTGAATCCCTAAAGTTGCATGAAGTGGGAATGCGCGTTGCTTTGACCACACAGTTTCAAGACGACGCTCTAGCACTGAGGGAACAATTAGCGAGGTCTCTCGTCCTCGCGGTTTTGCACGACGGGCGACCACGGACTCTCGCGATGATTGCAAAGGCAATAACAGACGCACTTCACTTACCTCTCTTAATGAGCGAGGCATACCTATCCAATCCGATTACCTATCTGCAGTCGAAAGACTTCATTAAGTTTCATGCAGAGCGTTATGCTATCTCTGAAAAGGGAAAGGTCGAGTACAGCAATGCGCTGTCCGTGAGTTCCTCGAACTTGCAAGCAGGGGAATCACTTGTTCGCGCAAGACTCGACAGCTTGCTCGGCTACAAGCTTGGTAAATCGGATTTTGGGAGATTATGGAAGCGCTTTCAAGATGAGCTTTCTCATTTGTTTTTTGCAAATGGGCTTAAGGTAATTCAATCTATCGCCGCCCTGACAAACAAGCGTGAGACGATTAACCTCAGTAAGAGCTTCAACTGGTTTCTTGAGAGTCTTGCAAGGAGCATTGCGTCGCTGGAGGTTGGCGGACCACGAAGCAAGGAAGTTAAGCAGGCAGTTCTCGATCTGTTTGGGGAGCGTGATGAGCAGCTTTTCAATTGGCTAACAGATCTCGCAATAAAATATGTAAGTCTCTGTTCTCTCGGGCTCGAGCCAACCGCGCAACAGGCGATCGCAAAGCACCTTTCTTGCCTCGACCTAATCATCGATACTGATGTTATTCTTAGTTACCTCTCTTCTGGCGAGCGACCCCACGAGGCAATTGAACCGCTTCTCAAGCGATGGAAGGCGATTGGAGGAGGTAGTGTCAAATCCTGTGTAATTGTGCCAGGGGCATCCTTCATTGCATGTTTGTCTCACGCGGCTTTCGTCTTGGCGGTCTTCTTCTTCGCTTCCGGGAGCTTTACCGTCCCGCACAGGTG